>ENA-OOXJ01000002-OOXJ01000002.1-human-gut-metagenome-genome-assembly--contig:-NODE-2-length-271535-cov-9.702494_pt1 | contig 271535 bp, 238 predicted proteins | sample MGYA00241587_ERZ501343 | MGnify/ENA primary metagenome ERZ501343 (study PRJEB25962, sample SAMEA2042918) | human gut metagenome | biome: human gut; feature: human-associated habitat; material: faeces... | reverse complement strand
ATTTTACAGGTAAATCCACGAATCTACAATTGTGAGGTCACTTCATATTGTCTCCACTGTTTGCTAATCTACACCTATTATAATGCCCAGATTTCCACAATACAAATGTGCAAATGCCGTTACCGTTCCAAATCCTTATTTTTTCTTTCGGGCGGCTCATCGCCCTGCTCTGGCTCGGTATCAAGGGCAGAGGTGTCCTTTTCGTCCAGATTCAGCTCAATGTTCAGAGCGTTCAGCCTGTCGGTTTTCTCTTTCAGCTCCTCCTCAAATGCAAAAGGCTTCTTGACTTCGCCCTTCGCATTTTTAAGCTGTGTGACGATTTCCTCCTTTCTGGTCTTTGCGGCTGTAAGCATAGCAGGAAGTCTTGACAACTCATTCTCAATTCGGGTCAGATTACCGAAAGCGTCCGAGCCTAACTCAACCTTGTGCCTGCTCTTTCCGCAGAGATTTAAGCAATAGTTTGAATTAACAGGGTCGTAATAAACCTCTAATTTGAAGCCACGGTAACTGCCGATTTCGGTAGGCTTTGACAGCGGATTTTCTTTGCAGAGTGCAAGAAGCATTTGTCCTGCGTCCGCTTTTTCGGTGTAGGTCACGCCCTGCAAGGTCATTGGACAGAACTTATCCTCGCCCTGTGGCTTGTGCTGTTCAGCAAGTGCGGTATCTGCTTCATAGCCTGTAATGCGTTCCTCATACTCCTTAATCAGCTTTGGAAACTTCTGTAAAATTCTGTTCTCAAGGTCATAATGCTCGGACAAATAACTCTGTTTCAGCACTCGGAGCTTCGATACCTGTATATCCAAGTCCATTTTTTCCTTGAAACGCTCATCGCCTGTGGCAAGCATTTTGACCTCCGCAAAGGACAATGCCACCTCGTCCACATCTTCGGCAGAACGGACATGGCTTTTGCTCGTCATTATCTGGCTGATAAATTTCTGCTTGCTTTCCACTAACTGATAGAGGTAGGCATCAAAGGTCTGTTAGCCGCTTTGTCAAGGCGGCTATGTAAATCGGTGGAGAACGCAAAAAAGCCGCTTACTCTAAAATAAGAATAAGCGGCTCAACCTTTTGGGTTAAACATATTCAATTCTCAACCTCTTAACAGGTGCGTTCATGACTATGAAGATAAGCTCATCCACGCAATCCGTATATCTGCCTTGTTGTATAAGCTGATTTTTCAGCTCTACAAGGCTATGTAATAAGGTTGTCCTTTGGCGACTATCCAGATATACGTGATATGTCTGCTCTCTCATAAACAGCACCTCCGTTTCTGGCTTCATTATATATAAAAGCCCAAAACTGTTCAAAGGTGCAAATTTGAGCGAAAAAAATAAGCGTACCACTATTTCTAATGATACGCTTATCCATTTAGATTACCTCAAAATGCTTCAAAGCATCTTTGATTGCTTCCACTTTCTCCGCTGTCGGATGTTTTCTCGGCTGTTTCAATTCCTCTACCGCATTGGGAGCATCATACATCGGCAAACCCAAATCTCTCTTAACCTCTGCAATATATGCAGTATGTACTTTGAAGCCGTATTTTGCTTCTATGTACTCTTTTATCATTTTGTAGGTGACTCGCTCTTTAGGCTTATAAGCTTCTGCTCTTTCAGCGATTGCTTTTAACGAGACTTTACCATCACCCTCTCCAAACTCAACTTTAACGTTGATATGACTGTCTGGCTATTTGTGGGAAAGCAGTACAACCGTTTCCACATTTCCGGTTCCCGGGAACATGTCCACGCAGCATGCCTTCACAAGCTTATACCCACGGCTTTCAAATATCTTCACGTCACGCGCAAGGCTTGTAGGCTTGCAGGATACATAAACTATCGTATCGACGCCGAAATCGATAATCGGGCCGATTGCTTTCGGATGGATTCCATCACGAGGCGGATCGAGTATGATTATATCAGGCTTGTCCGTGAGATCTCCGACAACCTTAAGGACATCCCCCGCAATGAATTCACAGTTGTCAAGACCGTTAAAATGTGCATTCTCGCGTGCAGCCACAACGGCCTCCTCTACGATTTCAACACCCACAACCTTGGAAGCAACAGGCGCCATCACCTGTGCGATTGTACCGGTGCCGCTGTAAAGGTCGAACACGACCTTATTCTTAAGCTCTCCGACATATTCACGCGTCTTGGAATAAAGGACCTCAGCGCCGAGCGTGTTGGTCTGGAAGAACGAAAAAGGTGTAATTTTGAAACGTAAGCCCAGAAGCTCCTCGTATATGTAATCGCGGCCGTATAAAATATCGGTTCCGTCATTCTGTACCGTGTCGGCCAGACTGTCATTATGTGTATTGAGAATACCGGTTATTGTTCCGTCAAGCTTAAGATTCAGAAGGAGCTTGACATATTCCTGAAGGTCCGGGGATTCCTGGGTTGAAGTCACCAGGTCGATCATTATCTCGCCGGTCTTATGTGCTTTGCGCACCAGAAGATGACGAAGATAACCCTCATGGCGCATCTTATGATAGAACTTAAGTCCGCTCGCGGCAAAGTAGCGGCGGCTTGCGCTGAGAATAGCGCGGTAGTCGGAATCCACTATCTGACATTCATCAACTGCAGTGACATCGTAGAAACTGCCCCTTTTGTGCATGCCGAGAGAAAGCGGTCCGTCCTTATATTCATCGCCAAAAGAAAACTCCATCTTATTGCGGTAACCACGGGTTATCGGACTTCCTGTTATTCCTTCAAAAACATAATCCTCTGCCGCTTCATCAAGCATTGATTTTACCTGGGCTGCCTTTATTTTAAGCTGCTCCTCGTAAGGGATGCTCTGGTATGTGCAGCCTCCGCATATGCCAAAATGGGTACAACAATCTATGGCACACTCAAGCGGTGATTTTTCAATCACTTCCAAAAGCCTGCCCTCGCATCGGTCTCCATGCTTCTTATTGATGACGAAACGCACCTTCTGTCCCGGTATTACATTCTTGACCGTGACTGTTCCGTCCTCGCAGATTACCCTGCCTTTATTCGGAAAATCTACTGACGCAACTGTTCCTGTGTATTCCTGACCTTTTTTCATGCTGCTCGCTCCACGCTATTTATTTCGTTTTTTTATAAAAAGTGCCGAAAGGCATACTATTATTCCGCCTAATAAAAGGACTCCGTAAATTATCCACTCAAATGTGGAAATGTCCTTCTCGATTATAATCGTTGTATTTATCAGAATCGCAGTCACGATTACCACTGCGCCCGCTATGGCCACAATCTTAGAAGCCATCAGATGCGGTTTGACTATAAGCATTACTATTCCGGCTGCAAGCGGAAGGATCACAAGCACTGTTATCCACCACGAATACACGCCGCCAAATGACAAAAGTTCTGTACTAACGCTGGTCTTAGATATAAAAAGTCCTACTCCTGCCGCAATCATGACAAGTCCGATAATAACACGGATAAGTTCATTCCTTGCCTTCTTATTCATATCAGCCTCCATGTCACTGTTATTAATCAATATAAAAGTGGGGATTATAGGTAACCAATCCCCACTCTTGTAAATTCACTGTTCAGAATCAATTATTCTTCTTCAAAATCGTCTGCATCATCGAAGTCGTCTTCAAAGTCGTCCTCGTAATCTTCGAGGTAGTCCGGCTTAAAATATCTGTACAATGCATATGCGATTCCGGCTACTGCGGCTACAACGCCAACGATTGCAAAAATCTTCAATACCTTATTCTTGCACTTGCATTCCGGTTCCTCTGTAACGGCTGCCGGTTTGAAATAATCATAGAATCTGGAATCTGCAAAAAGTTCATTAATCTTCTTCATAGTTCAATCCTTTCCGTGCCCCCTTCGGACCACTAACTAAAAATATTATATTTATTTTATCACAAAAAGTTCGAATTTACCATAGAAAATATATTAATTTTTCACAAAAATCAAATTTTCTGTAATTTGGCAAATGATGCGAACATCTTCTTGGTACCGCCGTTTTCAAAATCAACCGTAACTTCGTAATCCCTGCCACCGTTCTTGATTTCTTTAACCGTACCCGTTCCGAATTTGATGTGACGTACCTTATCGCCTATGCCGTATCCGAGTCCTACATTGCCTGCTGACGGTTTCTTATCGAATATATCTTCCTTAAGTACATCATGCTGGAAGGACTGAAATCTGGATTCACCGGCTTTACGCGGCGGAAGATGGAAATGATCCTTGTCCGTCCCGTCGGATGTAAGTATCTTATGGGCCGGTCCCTGTGTGCTGTTAACCATGAGTTCCGCAGGTATTTCAGATATAAATCGTGATACCTTATTCATATGCGTCTCACCGCGCACCATACGCACCTTGGCCGCACTCATGATGAGTTTCTGCTTGGCTCTCGTAATTCCCACATAGCACAGTCTTCTTTCTTCCTCAAGTTCAGAAGGATCATCTGAATCAATACACATATAACTCGGAAAAAGTCCATCCTCCATGCCTGCAAGATATACTATCGGAAATTCCAGACCTTTGGCGCTGTGAAGTGTCATAAGAGATACTACATTATTATTGTCATCCATATTGTCTATGTCAGCAACAAGCGCAACTTCTTCAAGGAATCCCGATAAAGTCGGTGTCTCCTCTCCGTCCTCGTATGTCGCCGCCTTGGATATGAGTTCGTCTATATTGGCACGCCTTTCCTCAACCTCCTCCGGGCTGTCATTCTCGGCAAGATAATCCATATATCCTGTTTTCTCGATAATATCGTTAATAAGCCTGACAATTGACAACTCGTGCAATTCCGCGCGGAACAGCCTTATCAAATCGGTAAAAGGAGTTATCTTAGATGCACTTCTTCCAAGACCCGGAACATCCTCGGCCTGTTTAAGTGCTTCATAAAAACCAATATTTTGCTCATCGGCATATGCCTGTATCTTACCGACACTTGTTGCGCCGATTCCACGCTTCGGAACATTGAGGATACGTCTTACCGCTATCTCATCCATTCCATTGTCGATTGTTTTTAAATATGCCAGAATGTCCTTTATCTCCTTGCGGGAGTAGAAATTGATACCGCCATATATACGATAAGGTATATTATGCCCAAGAAGTTTCTCCTCTATCGCACGTGACTGTGCATTGGTTCTGTAAAGGATAGCACAATCATTATATGCATATCCGTCATTAATATTCTTCTCTATTCCAAATGCGATTCCTTCTGCCTCGGCATAACCGGTCTCATATACATTAAAAGCTATCTTATCGCCGGCATCCTGCTCGGTCCAAAGGCTTTTGTCCATACGGCCGGAGTTATTCTTAATAACGGCATTGGCAGCATCAAGTATATTGCTCTTAGAGCGGTAATTCTGCTCGAGTTTAATAATCTCCGCTTCCGGAAAATACTCTTTAAAATTAAGAATATTGCGTATGTTGGCACCGCGGAATTTATAAATTGACTGGTCATCATCACCCACAACACAGAGATTATGGTACTTGCGCGCCAAAAGGCTTACTAATTTAAACTGTGCTGTATTGGTATCCTGATATTCATCCACCATTATGTATTTAAAACGCTCCTGGTAATAATCCAGAACATCATCATTCTTCTCAAATAGTTCAACAGTAAGATTGATTATATCATCAAAATCAACTGCATTGTTCTTCTTAAGGCGTTCCTCATATACTCTGTAAACTTCTGCAATGCGCATCTGCGTATAATCATTGTTTGCCCGCGTATACATCTCATCCGGCGTTACCAATTCATCCTTCGCCGCGGATATTCTGCTAAGGAGCATTTTCTCCTTGTAGACCTTGGTATCCACATCCATGCTCTTGCAGACTTCCTTCATAAGGCTTTTCTGGTCATCTGTATCATATATGGTAAAGTTGGTCCCGTATCCGAGCCGGTCAATAAAACGTCTCAATATCCGCACACAAGCTGCATGGAATGTCATTATCCACGCCGCATCAGCTCCGCATCCGACCAGGTCATCAACTCTCTCACGCATCTCTCTGGCAGCTTTATTGGTGAACGTGATTGCCAGAATATTGTATGAATTAACGTCACAGTCATCTATAAGATGAGCTATTCTGTGTGTAATGACACCTGTTTTGCCCGAGCCCGCTCCGGCAAGTAAAAGCACCGGGCCCTCGGTCGTAAATACGCCTTTTTTCTGTTGTTCATTCAATCTGTCATATATACTCATGTTATTATTTCCTATTGATTATTAACATTACCAAATCCTGCATTAATCTGTGCCTGACGTACTTCCGCCGGATAACTGAAATTGGCAATCGTAAAAGATGTTATGCTGATTCCGTCCTTAAACAATTCCATATCAAGGTCTTCTTTAATGCCTGCCGCAATTTCTTTTGCATTCATCTGAAGATTAAATATATCCCTGCCTTCCTTCGTAATCCACTTCATAAGAAGGCTTCCCAGAACGGACACCACACGGTCACGCAGATCATCTGTGGTATATACAGTCCGCACCCCGGCATATTTATCCATGGCAGCAATATAATCTGATACTTTACACCCGAATGTACCGAAAGCGCGTATCGGAAGACCGGTTGCAAATCCCTGCACCGGAATCGTTACCGGGCTCTGTGTTCCCCACTTAATCGTGAGTTCCTTCGTATTGACAAACAGAACCTCACACCTGGATCTGTTATCAACGTCAATATCGAAGCATCCTTCATCTTCAAATATTCCCTCAATACGTCCGTTCACAAGATATACTGCATTCTGTCCCGGGCGCACCACAAGATGGCACCCTTTCTTCAACTGTGGCTCAGGCCATTTATAAAAAATTATATCTTCTGAGTTCTCAACCCATTCTACGACATTGGACATACGTCCGCCAAAAAGTCCCATAATTCTTCCTCTCTTATTAATAAAGTCTTAAAGAGGGTGTCCACAGGACACCCTCCGGTCTTATATAATATTCAGATCAATAAATTACATACCCATCTTAGCCTTGATAGCTGCAAGTTCATCATCAACTGCCGGAGCTGATACCTTATACTTGTCTTCAAGATCCTTGATGCTGTTGTCAGCGCCTGCTGTGTTAAGTTCTGCCATTGCATTGGCCTCATCAAGCATTCTGTCAGCCTTAGCTTCCATTCTGTCAAATGCTGAAAGACTGCTCTCTGCTTTACCCATGCCAGATGTCATCTTATTGACTGTCTGCTGGGCCTTGGCAACCTTCATCTTAGCCTTAATGGTGTCACGCCTTGAATCAAGCTCGTTAATATCATTAACAAGCTTATCATGCATCTGTCTCATTTTGGCAGCATTATCGGCTGCAAGTGTATATGTCTGCTGGAATGCCTGCTGCTTGGTAACAAGTGTCTGCTTCTTGGCAAGAAACTGTCTTGCATCATCGTCATTACCTGCTGCAACTGCCTTCTCTGCGTAAGCCTGAAGCTTATTAATCTCTGCCGTACACTCATCGAGTTCTCTCTTGGCTCTCTGCTCATCGGCCATAACAGATGCTGTCTCTGCTTTAACCTTTCCCAAATCACTCTGAAGATTTCTCATGTACTGATCAATCATCTTCTCCGGATCCTCACACTTATCAAGAAGTGCGTTAATGTTAGCGGACATAATGTCCTTGAATCTGGAAATAATACCCATTGCCTCTTACCTCCTGCGGTTAAAAATATGCGCCCATATATCCGGGCTGTTTATAATTAATATGAGTATAACATATTCCCCCGTTTCTGTCACGAATATTTTATTTTTCTTGTCATATGGTTTGCAATACTATATAATAGAGTAAGGCAGTACACATACTGCGATTTGAAAGGACATATATTATGGCAGATTCAACAACGGATCTTTATACCCGCCTTCTTCGTGAGCTCACTAAGATTGATTATGTGAAGCCGGGTGAATTTCCTAACATAGATTTATATATGGATCAGGTTACCACCTTTATGAATACCCACTTATCCGATTCCAAGATTAAATCGGACGATAAGATCCTGACCAAGACAATGATAAACAACTACGCCAAGAATAATCTGCTGCCGCCGCCGGTTAAGAAGAAGTATTCCAAAGAGCATATGATTGTTCTTATTTTTATATATTATTTCAAGAATATACTTTCCATAAGTGAAATCCAGGCAATGTTAAATCCATTGACCGATAAATTTTTTGATCCGGCAGGCAACTCCGGCAAGATAAGCATGGAAGACGTGTATACTGAAGTTTTTAACGCTATTAAATCTCAGCTTTCCACGATAAACACCGACATCGAAACTAAGCTTGAAGTTGATAAAGAGCATTTTAACGATGTGAAGAATAAGCAGGACCGCGAATTCCTGCAGAAATTCTCCATGATATGCATGCTCGGATTTGATGTTTTTCTTAAGAAACAGATAATCGAAGGACTTATTGACACTATTGTTTCCGACAAGGAGAAGTCGGAACATAAAGAAGCAGAGCGCAAGGCCAAGAAAGAACCGGTCAAGGCTCCGGCATCCAAGGAAACACATAAGAAATAATAAAAAGGATACCCATCGAGGGTATCCTTTAATATTATTTATTCTCGTATAATCTCTTAAATACCATATCGTATCCGTCGCATCCATAATTAAGCGAACGGTTGACGCGGCTTATCGTCGCGGTGGATGCCCCGGTCTTATCGGCAATATCACGATATGTGCTGTTCTCGCGAAGCATCTTGGCAACTTCATATCTCTGTGAGATTGAAAGCAGTTCATTTACCGTACACACATCTTCAAAAAAAGCGTAGCACTCTTCCTTATCCTTCAGACATAATATTGCATCAAAAAGATGGTCAACTTCTTCGGTTCTTATATTCTTACTCATATCCGGTCTCCTTTTGTGATAATGACTTTCGCGTAATAAAATTTTAACGCATTAAAGTATTCTAGTCAAGCACAAATTTGTTCAGCACATCAACAATACCATTCTCATCATTAGAAGGTGCAATGTAATCGCCTTCTTTTTTTACGGTGTCGTTGGCATTGCCCATCACAACGCCCATTCCGGCGTATTTAAGCATGGATATATCATTATATCCGTCTCCAAAAGCCATCAGTTCCTCTCGTCTGCAGCCAAGATGATTTAATAATTTCTCAAGAGTTGCGGCCTTATTGATTCCCTTCGGAAGCACTTCAAGGAAAAATGGTTCCGAACGATAAACATCCAGCCTGTCAGAAAGCCTTGCGTGTACTTTTTTCTCAACCTCGGCAAGGTAATCTCCGTCTCCGAGCATGAGGAATTTAGGCACTTCAAATGTGAGATACTTTTCAAGATTATCGACCTGTTTAACACCGAGTCCATTAATCCTTGATTCTATTTCAATATATTTGTCATCTATATTCTCAGATATTACATCATTTCCCTGATATGTCATAAGGTTGACCTTATATTCTTTTGCAATCGCGCATATCTCATGATAATATTCCATAGGGAGAAATGTCCTGCTTATCGCCGTACCTGTACTGCAGTTCTCAAGGAGACCTCCGTTAAGCGCAAGAACATATCCTTCTTTATCCGGAAGTTCAAGTTCATTAACGTATCTGACGACTCCCTGCGGCGGCCTGCCTGTAGCGATTACAATCGTGCAGCCCATATCTGCTGCCCTGAGTATCGCAGTCCTGGTCTCAGGCGTTATCTCCTTACGCGAATTGGTCAGTGTCCCATCTATGTCAAATGCAAGTACTTTATATTTCATCATGTCCTCCGGTTTGTTTTATTCATCATATTGTACAGAAACAAATTCCGTACGGTATTTATTAAGATAAATATCCTCGATATTATAACTTATGACAGCATCATATTCGGCCACATAATCATATGACACATTTATTTCTCCGTCATATGTAATCACCGCATCTTTGTCTCCTGACGAATAATAATAACTTTTTACGAAATTCCCGTCATAATCATAATAGTCATAATAGAACTGGATAACGTCTCCATTCTCAAAATCAATCATGCTTCTTGAAGGGAATGAGGATGTATCATCTTCCGAATCAATATAATATCCGACAGCTTTGCCGTCCTTATTATTGTTGTTATCCCAGTAAACCATTATTTTGATATCTGTTTCGTTATTAAGCACTGCCGGCACATATCCGTATGAATATTCCTCACCGTCCGTCTTGGTTCCTTCTTCCTGCGCATAGAACGGTACTATCATTCCGTTTAATGCAACCCATGTGTAATCAAAATCGACAATAAGATTACCGTCATCATCAAAATCATACACATTATTCATACCAAGGTCAATATATCCCGAACCGTCATCAAGCAGTACCTGCAGTTTTAACTGTGATACCAGGTCCCACTGACTGTCACTGAGTTTTAACAGATAATGTCCGTTTTCATAATCAAGTTTCAGGTCATCCTGTGTAAGCTGCTCTGTCTGCGCAACATATTTTTCTCCGACAGATGCATCATACCAGTCATATTGTTCATAATCGTTATCGTCAAAAAGCCAGCCGAAAAATCCTCCAATCGAGTCATTTTCCTGTGACGTATAAGCGACAATATTGGCGAAAACATCAAAAAAATTCTCATATTCACCATATCCTAACACATCTCCGAGATGATCTGCCGTATTCTGGTATGCATCAAGATACATATACGGATAATACATTGAAAGTCCGCAGGCCTCATCGATATTGCTTACATTATATACAACCGCTTTATCCAGGGCATGCAGTAAATCATCCGAACCTTCAACGTCAAGTCTTTTAACATAATCCTTTATGTCTATCTGATCATATTCTTCTTCTCCGTATGATTTTGCATTGCTTCTGGCTTCAAGTATCTTATAATACCCATTATTCTCCAGACTGTCAAGCGACCTCGTCATATATGCAGCAAGTTTCTCCTGAACATCAAAAATACAGCTCAGATCAATAACCGACATTGTCTTTACGTCCCAATTATCATCCTCGTTGTTATTGATATATCCATCCGCAATCATTTTACAGATATCAGCTGCCGCCATATCCGGATTATCATCCAATGCATTGAGCCAGTCTGTATAAAACCAGCCGCCTCCGGGTTCAGTCTCTTCTGATGCCACAAGATAACCGGCATAATCTGAAACAGCTGCTGCCGTCTCAATTCCGGCCATCAGGCATGCATCGAATCCGATGAAATCCATATGTATGCCCGCATCCTTAAGTGCCCACGCAACATCATCAAGCATCAGTTCATCATCCGTGAAATATTCATCATATCCGAATCCCATAGCTGCGCCGCCGCCATGATTCCAGAAAATCAGGCTGTATCTGTCAGCCGGACAATTTCCGGCTGCCCACGTTATAAAATCAGATACGTTTGATTTGTCCACCATACTTGTTCTGCCAAGATTCTCTTTCTCAGTTATTTCTTTATTCCTGATGACAAAACGCTGTGTCTCTCCTCCGGTCACTTTATTATTATGCCATTCCTTCGTACCTCCGGTCTGAAGTACGACGGTCACATTATCGCCTATCCCGGATTCGATCATTTCATTGATATCTTCGGTTGCACAGGCAGCATCGCTTTCAAGATCAGAACCTATCATATATACCATAACAGTATAATCACTCTTATCATCCGGTTTACCGGATGTACTCTGTGAAATATCGTCAAAAATTATTCCGCCTGTCACTACCATGATTATAAGTCTTATCACTACAACAAGCGATATACCAATAATTGCCATAACCTTTTTGCCGTTATGTTTTCCGGTTGTTTCCATTTTCCCTCCTGTATCCACACACTCTTACAACGATATATTACACTATTTTTAACCGAAAATAAACCTTTATCTTTTAATGTTTACTTTTTTTTCGAAATGGCTATAATGTTAGGGTGACAGGAGGTGTTACATATGCCGGGTTTTGTAACTCATTATATTTTCGGCGTTAATGCTTATAAGCAGATTGATAACAGTGATATTCATAATATAATATATCGCAATAGACAAGCGTATAGTCTCGGGCTTCAGGGGCCGGATTTATTTTACTATTTTATGCCGGCCTCACTTGGTTTCAAGCCGAATATTGCCAATATCATACACAAGAAGAAGACCAACGAATTTTTCAGACAGTTGATAGCGTCGGTTTCATCTCTTACAAGGCGTCAGGACTATGAGACCGCTTTTGCGTATATCGAGGGATTTATGGGTCACTATCTTCTGGATACGGCGATGCATCCTTATGTATATTCAAGAGTCGGCACTTCGATTTCTAACCGCACGCTCGGCGAGCATTTTGCAATTGAAACCGATATAGACAGAGAAGTTCTCTGGAAATATAAGAAAAAACACCAGACGGATTTCCCTCATTCTTCATGTATAAGGCTTTCACCCCGTGAGCGCAGTGTTATTGCCAGAATCCTTAGCATTGCCATACTTGCCACATACGATATTAATGTGACTACCAGGCTGATCAAAGCTGCTATGGTAAGTTTTAAAATTGAAAGTTCCATGCTTATAGATGAAAAGACATACAAACATAATATTATCCAATTCATTGAAAAACGTACACTTGGATATAATATTATCTCTCCGTTACTGATCAATGAGGTCAGACATGTGGATGATCCATGCAACCTTTCACATGAGCGCTGGGCTAACCCATGGGATAAGGATAATTGCAGTACGGAGTCTGTTTTTGAAATAATGGAATCCGCTGCATCCAAATATGCTTCGTATATGATCAAGATGGCTGATGCACTTGATGATGCATTTGAAGTCATTGAAGATAATTCTCCGGCAATTCTTGAGATGTTATGCAACAATTCATATAACAGCGGTCTGGACTGCCGCAAAAAGCTTAAACGCGACAAATAATATTTTAAAAGCCGTTGGCATTTAAACCAACGGCATTTTTTTATCTATATTTTTCTATCTGTTCTTTAATAAGTGCACCATCATCGAAATAATTAATCTTCATGGATGCCCTTACCTCAGCAAGTGTCTGGGCTGCCACAGCCTCTGCTTTACGGCTGCCTTCTTTGAGAATGTCATATACAGCAGGTATATCCTTCTCCCACACTTTACGACGTTCACGAATCGGAGCAAGTTCCGACTGTATTACATTGTTAAGGAACTTCTTAACTTTAACATCGCCAAGTCCGCCCCGGCTGTAATGTGCTTTAAGTTCATCCAGATCCTTGTACTCAGGAAGAAACTCCTCAAAATGTTCAGGCTTGCAGAAGGCATCAAGATATATAAATACAGGGTTGCCTTCAACCTGTCCCGGATCTTCCACACGAAGATGATTAGGGTCGGTAAACATTGACATAATCTTCTTGCGGACATCTTCTTCCGTATCCGAAAGATATATGCAGTTACCGAGTGACTTACTCATCTTAGCCTTACCGTCCGTGCCCGGAAGTCTTAAACATGCCTTATTCTCCGGAAGAAGAATTTCCGGTTCTACAAGCGTCTCACCATATACCGTATTAAACTTATGAACTATTTCCCTTGTCTGTTCAATCATCGGCATCTGGTCTTCACCTACGGGAACAGTAGTCGCCTTAAACGCTGTAATATCTGCCGCCTGGCTTATAGGATATGTGAAAAATCCGACCGGAATGCTTGCCTCAAAATTACGCATCTGTATCTCTGACTTAACTGTAGGATTACGCTGAAGTCTCGACACTGTCACAAGATTCATATAATAGAATGACAATTCTGTAAGTTCCGGAACCATTGACTGTATAAAAAGTACCGACTTGGCCGGGTCAAGTCCGCATGCCAGATAGTCAAGTGCAACCTCTACTATATTCTGCCTTACTTTCTCCGGATTATCCGCATTATCGGTAAGTGCCTGTGCATCCGCAATCATAATATATATATCATCGAACTTACCCGAATTCTGTAATTCCACACGTCTCTTAAGTGAACCTACATAATGTCCGACATGAAGGCGTCCGGTAGGTCTGTCACCCGTCAATATAACTTTACTCATCTTAAAAACCTCTCGTTTCAATAATGTGATATATTTAATTTTATAATATCATTGTAAAAAGTCAAGTACAAAAAAACCGCCCCTTAGGTATGAAGAGGCGGTTCTGTGTCGGTTACTATATAATTTAGAACAAATCAACTTTTCCGGCATATTTACTGTTAATTACATAATATGCTGCTGATTCTTCCGGCTTAAGATATACCTGAAGAGACTTAATTGATGAAGCTCTGTGTCCGTCTGCAACATAAGCCTGTGTAGCTCTTTCAATCACTGCATCAACCTTAGCTTCCTGTCCTGCGAACTGAACATATACTTCTGATACAAGTTCATTCTTCTTCTCTGTAACTTTAGCAGCAGTCTTCTTAACTGCTTTCTTAACTGTATCTTTAGTCTCTGTTGCCTTATCAGCAACTTTCTTAGACTCTTCCTTAGCTGTTTCCTTAACCTCTGCAGCTTTCTCTGAAGCAACTTTAACTGTCTCTTTGGCAGCCTCTGCTGTCTTGGATGCCACTTCCTTAACTGTGTTTCCTGCTTCTTTAACCGTTTCAGCTGCCTTAGCCGCTGTAAACTTAACTGTCTGCTTGACTCCGGTTGACTTTCTAGACATAACAAATTCCCTCCTTGAAAATAAAAATATCCACAAATATGTATATTTTGTGTCACCTGTCTTAAACACGGATATAATATAACTCATTTATCAGAAAAAAGCAAGGATTATTTATTATCATTGGTAAAAAGCCTTAAGCAGAAATTATAAAGTGCATTCTGCCATACCTTTGTCTGGTGTCCGCCAGCCGTGTCATAAAATATATGCTCGATTCCTTTTTCGGTCATCATCCGGTCAAGATCATATGTCACCCATCCGCACACATTATCTTCGTTGCCCACCTCTAACATAAGAAGTTTAAATCCGCCATACTCCGGGTCGATCACCAGGTCATCCAAAAGCGGATACATAACCGTTTTCTTTGATTCTCCTTTAACAACACCCGCTGTTGAAAATGCCCCGACATATCCGAAGATATCCTGGTGTTTGAAAGCAATGTACATAGTGTTACGGCCACCCATGGAATTTCCTGCTATTGCAGTATTATCCCGTCCGGTTTTAACAGAATATTTTTCTTCAACATACGGCATAAGATAATTGATCAGGTCTTCTTCTGTCTTGTCATATATCGCAATTCGCTCTTCTATCGGCAGATTATCGGCATCTTCTTCTTTATTTACTTCACTGTTAGGAAGCACAACAATCATATCCGGAACATTATTAAAATAATTGAGATTATGGATTATCACATCCGCATCCTTATTAATCCATGTTTTATGGCTGCCTCCGAGTCCATGCAGAAGATACAACACAGGATATTTTTTATCATCGTCATAATCATCCGGCAGGATTACGGCTGCGTGTCTGTAGGTATCTGTTACTCCTGAATAATATTTTATGACATCAGGTTCTCTGTATGCAAAGCCCGGCTGCTTCGTGGCGAAGTAAGGGTTATCGTCCATATACTGCGCAATTCCCTGTTCATTGGTCTCCTGCTCATATGAAAGAACTTTCTTTCTGATATGATTTCTGTAGGAGTCTGCACCAAAAAGGACTGCAGCCACTGTCACGATAACCGCCGCACACAAAGCAGCCGGTATTATCACTTTTCTTTTTGAATATTTCTTTCTATCCATTATTTCAAGTGCTCCTTGGTTATTCTTTATCAGAGTATAGCACCTGAAGTAAGGTTAAGGTCAATATTAATTTGAATTTTTTACAGCTTTTTTATAAATTTTACTGCCTGTAATCATAACTGTCACAACAGCCGCACCAAGCATTATAACAAGCTTAAACAGTCTGCCATCGCCGGCTCCTACATCCGGATCTTTCTCTTCCGGTTTATTATTACCGCCGCCATTATCGCCGCTGTTATCGCCACTGTTATCACCACTGCCGTTACCACTGTTGTCACCCGAGGGTGTGTCGTTGTCACCTGATGGTTTATCATCCTCTTCATCTGAAGGCTTGTCATTGTCTTCATCAGATGCCTTTACAAGTGTAAGTGTGAAGTCATCAAGTGTTCCCCACGCGCCGGATGGGAGTGAAAGTGCTGCGCCGATTGTAACGGTTCCGTCTTCGCCTACAACAATTTCTTCGATAACAGGGTTCTGCCATGTGGTCCATCCAACAAGTTCAAATGAAGCATCCTGTCGTACACCTGATGATATGGCATAGATTGCATTAACTGCACCGGCTGCATCTCCGCCCTGTGCTGAAACCGTAAATCTGTATGTTCCGGGTTTAAGACCGGTTATTGTCTGAGATACGTCAAATGCATAATCACTACCCTTCCAGAAATGAAGCGAATAATCTCCGCTTGCTGCATCAGCTGATTTATTCTGGTAATCTGTTGCATCCGCATCTCCTGTGATAGCCCACATGCTTCTGTCAGAATCTTCAAAACTTGGATTGACCACATAATTATGTGCTTTTACATTGACATTTAAGACAGCCTTTATATCACATCCCTGAATTGTTCCGTAAAATACATATGTGCCTTCTTCTAATGTAGATACGTCAGTGCCATTGGTATCCCATGTTACATTTCCTTCTCCGGTAGTTCCGTCATTGTAATAAACAACAACCCTATCCGGAAGTGTAAGTGCATCTCCGGCATTGATTTCTACATTAAGAGCTTCGGCCGAATCTACTTTAACAGTTGTCTTTGCACCGGTTCTGACATATTTATACACATTGAGTGATGCTAATGGTTTTCCTGCAAAATCAAACATAGCCTGATTGTCCCATGCACTTCCTCCATACCATACTCCTGCATCATCCGGATCATATTCAACGGCATAGCTTGATGCCCAGCCTGATCCTTTGCTTTCCCATATTGTTTTATTTGATGTAAGTATATCCTGCGATACCTCTCCGTTCTCATAAGCATATTTAACAGGAATCCATGCAGGTTCCCAGTAAAGCATACCTATTCCGGCACTTCCGATGTCTGCAACAGCCTGAATTACATCCCTGACAACATTTGCCTGTCCCTGTACTGTTGCGCTGTATCCGCTTACAAGATCCGTTGCTGAATTTTTAATTGTGTTTTCATGTCCGTCTCCATCCTGCATTGTATATGCATATGATGTTTCGGCAACCATAACTTTCTTGCCGTATGTATCGGCAATATTTTTGAGCACCGATGTCAGATTGGACATTGTTCCATGCCAATATGTGTAATATGATGATGCAAAAACATCATAATCAACATTATTGGCTGCCAGCTTTTCTGCAATCGAGGCATAGCTTCCGGCATTTTCAGGGTTAGTAAAATGCAGTGCTATAAGTATATTGGCATCGACCGCTCTGACAGCCTCGCTTCCTTTGTTATACAAAGCGCACTTGGATGTCATATCTGTTTCGCCGCACATACCGTTATTGGTTTCATTTCCAACCTGCACCATTCCAACATCAACTCCGGCAGCTTTTATTGCTGTTAATGAGTCATATGTGTAATTGTAAAGTGCTGTTTCCTTTTCTGTAAGGCTCATGCTGCTCCATGCCTTCGGAGCTTTCTGTTTAGCCGGATCTGCCCAGAAATCGGAGTAATGGAAATCAACAAGTACCTTCATTCCCGCATTAGTCGCAAGCTTTCCGATTTCAATAGCTTTATCAAGGTCATTATCACCTCCGCCATATCCGTTTCCGTTTGTGTCATAAGGATTATTCCATACTCTGACTCTTATCCAGTTAACACCGGAATCAGCAAGGAGATTGAAAAATCCCTGTTTATCGAGCGCATTGCCATCCCAATCATAGTATACAACACCCGATTCTATTTCAGAGATGTAAGATGATACATCCATTCCTGTAATAAAATCATCCGATAATCCCTTTACTTTTTTGACAAAGATATCTGCATCAACAGTCGTATCTGCTTCTTCAGTATCTCCGTCAGTCTTCTCAATCACAAGATTATCGATATTTCCCCAATATGTTGCTGTTTCCGTTCCGCCAAGTGTAACCGTAACCGTACTCTTTGCGTCAAGAACGATTTCGTCAGATGTAACTGTCTGCCACGCATCCCATCCTGTCGTTGTTATTGCATCGGATGTGTAAAGCTGTGTTCCATCAGCTGCTTTCACCGACAGCTTAAGTCCTGAATTCATTTCTGCTCCGGATATATCAAGCGAAACCTTGTATGTGCCGGCATCAAGTGTTCCCGTCGTATAAGATGCGCTCACTTCCGTATCAGCTTCATACCACGGTAATGTAAGCGTAAATGTTGTGTTATTTGACGCATACTGATTTACCGATACTGTTGCACTGTCCCAGCTAAGATTCCATTCATCCACCGTACCTGTTTCAAAATCTCCGTTGCCTAACATTACATTCTGGGAACCCTTTACGGGCGACAACGCCATTGAACCAATTGCCATTGCCGCCGCCAATCCGACAGCCGTTGCCTTTCTTACAATACTCTTCATAAAATACCTCCATAGATTATAAATGCCTACATGCGCAAACGGTTGCGCTCTCCATGGTATGAGTATATCACTTTCACATATTTTCGTCAATGCAACATAGAAATATTGTGAATATTTAACAAATTCTTTTGTTGATTATTGATAAAAACCCCTTGTCCATGGTTTATCGAACCGCTGAACAAGGGGTTTATTATATATCCGCGCTACCGTTTGCGTTGTCGCTATTACACTTTATTCTTCTGTATATTTCTTATTATTCTCTATGGTAAAGCCCGGTTCCATCATTCCCGGACACTGATTTGATCCGTCATTGAAAATTACAAGAGCAGCACTCCAGTCATTCTCAAGCACATAACTGTAAAGTCCGTTGCCTTCATCAGTCATCGCAACTCCCGGCCATGCAGCATTCTCTTTAACTTCCGACGATGACTCATCATATACATAAGCATTGACCGTATTCGCCCATGCTGCAGGTTTCTGGAAATATATTTTGGTTCCGGAACTGTTAGTCATCTTATGTGTAAATACATATGTCATTACAGTCTGGTTATTTCCTGATTTAGCTGTAAGTCTGAGTGTCGCGGTATTATCGCTTCCTGCCTTGATTTCAATCTTATCACCGTCAGTATAAGCTGTCTCGGCACCTCCGTTTAAAGAATATGCCGCGCTGTCAGCATTGGATGCCTTAAGTGTTACCTGAATGGAATCTTCATAAAATATGCATGATGTTCCATCCTCAATCTTAACCTCCGGCAATGTACCATATTCTTCATATCCGTCATTGCAAAGGATTACTGCGCTTCTCGCCGGTATTGTTCCCGTGATCTTACCGCCATCAACAGTATATTCCGTGCTGTTATCTGCTCTGTTAACGTATTTGCCGTCAGCAAGCGACACCTCACAGTTAATCTGCTTATCGGATGAATCACTGTTCACAACAACAAGTCCCTTGTTTCCTCTTTCAACCATGATAACAGATGTATCATTATCCGGATTGCTTAATTTCTCGCTTTCTCCGGTAACTGCCTTGTTAAAGAGATTGGCAGCCGCTACCGTTGCATCTTTATATAAATAGCTTCCGGCTACTCCGATTCTGTTCATCGCGCCCCACATATTATCCGCGCTGCTTCCGTAAGGTCTTGCAAAAAAGAGTGCGTTTCCATTCTCTCTTGCTGCAAGAAATGCCCATCCGAGTTTAATATCCTCATCCGTAAGTGATGTTGATTCCTCTCCGGTATATGTATCATGTGACTCAACCCATGTTACTGTTGATGCATCTCTTGAACCTACGGCATAATCTTTAAGATCTCCGGCATCCATTTTAGCTGATTTAATTGCTGTTCTTAATTTATAACCATATGAACTTGCCGTTGCCGCGCCTATCGTGTCAATATAATCTGCAATTCTTTCATTGTCTCCCTGAAGAACTTCTCCGTAATTAAATATATTATCTGCATTATCTATTTCGGTAATAACTCTTTTCCAGAAATTATTTTCGGAAACGCCTGTATCCTTAGGGTCATCTTCCAGTCCTATGTGCTTAGCTGTATCATATCTAAATCCATCAGCTCCACATGCGATACATTCGTTAAGGTATTCAATAAAATAGTCCTGAAACGCCTTATTCTCTGTATTCACATCATACAAGCCACCCTGACTGTATAAGGTACACTGAGCTCTGTCTGCATAATCTTTTATATCTTCCTTACCCGTTGAATGGTAAAGCTTATCGATTCCGCCGACAGCATTGATCAGATCCTGTGAAACGGCACTCTCATCGCCTGTAGTATGATTTGGAACAACATCCACTATAACCTTGATTCCATAACTGTGTGCTTTCTCACACATTGCCTTGAATTCTTCTTTGGTTCCGAGCTGATAATTTCCTATCTTCCAGTCCGTAGGCTGATAATGGTAATACCACTTGCCCTGTCCCATAAGTTCCATTCCGCCATTACCGCCGACAATACATTCATTGGCAGGGGATGTCTGAATAGCCGCATATCCTGCATGAGCTATGTCTTCCATTGATTCGCTGATGGTATTGAATGACCACGCGAAGCACTGGAGTATCGTGCCATTGATATTTTTACCGGACGATTTATCAGGCTTTTCAGTATTCTGTGAGTTTCCGGCTTCCGTACTTTCAACTGACGTTTCACCGGCCTGTGTAGCCTCATCACCTGTGTTGTTTTTCTTTCCGCATCCGGCTGCAGCAATAATAACAAACATGCATGCCAGAATTAACGACAAAATCTTTTTCTTAGTCATCTTCGTTCTCCTTAATGTTAAGATTTAGCTTCGAACTAATTCTATCATTGCAGTCATTATCTTTAAATATTAGATTTCTTAGAAAATATGTTGTTTTTTTATGAACTTTGGCGGTTTCTTAATATTCCGATTATTCCCGCAGCACTGACGACGGCCGTTATTGCTTCCGATACCGGATACGCACTCCATACTCCGGTCATCCCTGCTATCGCCGATAAGATGAAGGCACATGCGATTATAACAATGAACCCCCTCATAAGCGATGTAACAAAAGCCAGCCTGGCCTTTTCCACCGAGCTGAAAATATTACTTCCAACGATATTGATTCCCGCAAATATGAATCCTGCAAAATATATATGCATTCCGTTTACCGCCATCCGGGTAAGTCCGGCATCATTATCCCTGTTAAATATACCTGCTATCTGCGGTGCAAAAAACGCCGCACATACATATATAACCGTACCGATTATCACTGCGGTTATCATAGCTAATCTTACAAGTCTGTTCATATTCTCCGTCTCACCGCGTCCGTAACACGAACTTAAAAGAGGCTGCGAGCCCTGCGCCACACCATTAAGTGTAGCAACCGCAACAAGTGCCGTATTAGCTATAATTCCGTATGCAGCGACTCCTGAATTACCCGCCAGGTTAAGTATGATATAATTAAATACTACCGTTATGACACCTGATGACATTTCTCCCACAAATGCTGATACTCCCACCTGACATGAGTAAAACATCCTTCTGACCGACGGTCTTACCGGCCTTAAGGAAATCGTACTCTTTCTGCCAAGAAGATGTGTCATACATATTCCGATTCCGACAACCGGAGAAAAAGCCGTAGCAAGCGCCGCTCCTTTCATTCCAAGTCCGCACGGAAACATAAGAACGTAATCAAATATAATATTGAACAAACTGCTTAAAAGCGTGGCAAGCATTGCAAGGCCGGGTCTGTTATCATTTCTGACAAATGCATTGCAGATATGATTACAAATAAAAAAAGGTGCAAACGACATAAAAATCCTTGTATATCCGCTTCCCACAGCAATAATTTCTTCATCTCCGCCAAGGATTCCTATTATCCTGTCCGGAATGGTTACTCCGACAACTGCAAATATAATTCCTATAACAATGCCACATTCTATCGAATTCATAAAGAGGCTCCTGCCTTCATTTCTTCCGTGGCTTGCCGCTACCGAATACCTGATTGCCGCTCCGACACCTATCATAAGTCCAAGTGCAAATATAAAATTATACAATGGCAGTACCAAATTAAGGGCTGTGATGCCGTCTGCTCCGACCGCTTTTGAAATAAAGAAAGTATCTGCCAGTATATATAATGATATTCCAATCATTCCCAATATGTTCTGCGATACGTATTTTGCAAATTGCCTTGTTACTTCTTTCTTATTCATTCTGTATATCCTCTATCCGCAATATAGTCTCTGTCCCACATGAGAACCTTTAACTTGTCAGCCGCTTCCTTTGCAGGTGCCGTAAAATAACTGTTAGTCATAACCACTCCGACCATCCGGTCATAGAAATCCTTAGCCGCGTATACTTCCTGTACGGACTTAATTCCAACCATATCAGAATAGCATTTACATTGTATTGCATATGTCACGCCATCCCTGCTTGCTAATATGTCTGCCCCAAAGTCCCTGCTTGCTTTCGTTGTGATTACTTCATCAAAACCATCCAAAGCCAGCATCTGTGCGCAAAAAGCCTCAAACTCATGTCCTTCCATGTCATCTATCGAAAGTTTTCTGTGTCTTACGGCACGTCTGATCATAAGTATTATTGTGAAGATTAAAACAGCGGCAGCTAATGCCACCGCCGTAGTTATTATCTGTTCCTTAGTCAATTGATTCCTCCGAATCGTGCATTCCGCAAATATCCCTTGCAACATATATACCACTCGCTGATGCATGCGAAAGTGAATGAGTCACACCACTGCCATCGCCTATTATATACATGCCATCATATTTACATTCAAGATGTTCATTAAGTTCAACTTCCATATTATAGAATTTGACCTCAACACCATAAAGAAGCGTATCATCATTAGCTGTACCCGGAGCTATCTTATCAAGCGCATATATCATCTCAATAATACCATCAAGGATACGTTTCGGAAGAACAAGGCTCAGATCTCCCGGTGTAGCCGACAATGTAGGTCTTACAAGTCCCTCCTCCATTCTCTTGACATTACTTCTTCTTCCTCTTATAAGATCTCCGAAACGCTGTACAATTACACCGCCGCCGAGCATATTGGAAAGTCTGGCTATGCTTTCACCGTATCCGTTACTGTCCTTGAACGGTTCTGAGAAATGCTTGGCAACAAGCAGTGCAAAGTTAGTGTTCTCCGTCTGCCTGTCCTCTCCTTCATAGCTGTGTCCGTTGACGGTAATTATACCGTTGGTATTCTCATTAACAACTATGCCCTTCGGATTCATGCAGAATGTTCTTACATTATCCTCAAACTGCTGCGTACGGTATACTATCTTGCTTTCATAAAGTTCATCCGTGAGATGTGAAAATATAACAGCAGGCAGTTCAACACGCACACCTATGTCTACGCGGTTGGACTTTGTCGGTATATCAAGTTCCTGACATACATGTTCCATCCACTTACTTCCGCTTCGGCCTACAGAAACCACGCATTTATCGCACTCATAAACCTTATCGTCTTCACATACTACTTCAAATCCGTTGTCCAGCACCTTTATCGACTGTACCGGAGTATCGAAATAAAAATCAATTTTATCCTTAAGCTCATGATATATGTTATCAAGAACTACATAATTAATATCTGTTCCGAGATGACGTACTGATGCATCCAGAAGCTTTAGCTTATTCTGCATGCAGATTTTCTTGAACTTGGTTCCGGCGGTTGAGAAAAGTCTTGTTCCTTCTCCTCCGAACTTCATATTAATATCATCCACATAGCGCATAAGTTCAAGCGCCTTCTGTCTTCCGATATATTCATATAGTGTTCCGCCAAAATCATTTGTTATATTATATTTACCATCCGAAAAAGCTCCGGCTCCGCCGAATCCGCTCATAATCGAACAGCTCTTGCAATGGATACAGTTCTTAACCTTAACTCCGTCGATCGGGCACTTTCTCTTTGCCAGAGGATGTCCGGCTTCAAATACCGCAATACGGCAGTCAGGCCTGTTATTGATAAGCTCATAGGCAGTGAAAATTCCACCCGGTCCTGCTCCTATTATTATAACGTCATATTTACTCATATATTATACCTCCTGTTGCATAATATCCCCAATTCAGTAATCACCCAAGTACATAATTATATCTTATTATCCGGCAACTTTCAACTGTTATTACATATATTTCCTGAATCTGTTCGGAAGATTCTGCCTCTGCAGCCCGGGGTTATATCTGGACTTGATTGCAATGTTATCTTCAAAGACTTTCCATAATTTTCCAAATTCGTCCGTTATCTCCTTATCTCTTATTATAGCAAGCATATCATCTTCTATGTATGTCATATAACTTGCATTACTGTCATGAACGCCGGCAAGGCCTCTTACGACATCGATTATTATAAAACGTTCCTGCTTCAGCCTGTCTTCGAAAAACTGCATCAATATCTCGCAAATATTATTCTTCGGCTCTATTCTTGCAATCAGATATCCCTTACAGTCGCGGAACCTTAAAAAACCTCTTATGTGCTGATATTCACGCTGACTCGCTCTGTGCAATTCAAACACACGCATAACGTATTTATCATGCAGATCATTCACTATACCGCATCCTACCTGAAGTCCTTTACGTATAAACTTAAATATCACATCTCCGCGGTCGTCCGCCCCGGATACGGCTGCAAAATAGATCATCTCGTATGCATCATATCCCATAACCGCAATAACTTTAGCTGCCACGCGTGATGCCTTAGCGCTGTCAGTAACTATATCAATATAATCGGCAAACCATTCGATGTTGCCCTTACCTATACTGATTCTGCTGTCATTCACGCCTGCTGCCCATGCATCAAACACAGCTGTAAGTATTCCATCGACTGTCCCGTCACAACAACATACTATCATAGCCACCCACCTATATCTGTCCGGATATAACACCATATGAATTATTCTGCATGAACCCTTCCGGCATTATATCCGCATACGTATCATCATCAAAAAATGAAATCTGCTTATATGTCAGATTCCCTATCCGCCTGCGTATATTCATATCCGCATCCGCAAGATTACTTACAATAAAATCTTCATTTATCCTTATTCCCTGATACATCATCCTGCCCGAACATGTAATGAAATACACTGCGCGCTTAAGCACAACGCCCATCTTACGTATATCTTCAAAATCGAGTCTCGCACTCTTACGCGCATTAACAATACGCCTGGCTGAATTCGTACCTATTCCCGGCACCTTAAGCAATGTATAATAACCGGCCCTGTTAATCTCTACCGGGAACTGTTCCAGATGTCTGACCGCCCAGTCGCACTTAGGATCGATAAAAACATTAAAATCAGGTCTGTCCTCCGATAATAGATCCGATGCCTTAAATCCATAAAAACGTAACAGCCAGTCTGCCTGATACAGCCTGTGCTCCCGTAAAAGAGGCGGCCCCGCTTCTGTGGAAGGCAATGCCGAATCGTTATTGACATTCACGAATGCCGAATAAAACACCCTCTTGAGCCCGTAGTTCTTATATAAAGCTTCTGCAACGGTTACCAGCTTATAATCGTTCTCCGGTGTCGCACCTATTATCATCTGTGTACTCTGTCCGGCAGGAACAAAACGCGCATTGTCATGTTCCGGACGCATAACTCCATAATTAACAACATTCCGCTCTGCCAACGATTCTCCGGTACCGCCATACCCCTTAAAAGTAATACCATTGCCATATGCCACGTGATTATCATTCAATCTCAACACATTATCCTTAATCCCGTTCTGAATCTGTCTCATCGGAGTCAGGATATTATGTCTGGACTTATTCGGAGCAAGGCTCTTAAGCCCATCCGTAGTCGGTAATTCAAGATTCACACTCATTCTGTCCGCATACCATCCGGTCATCTCTATAACTGACCTGTCAGCACCCGGTATCGCCTTGACATGTATATATCCTCCGAAATTATATTCAGTCCGCAGCCTGTATACAACCTGATACAGAAGTCCCATCGTGTATGTGGGATTCTTCACAATACCGGAACTTAAGAATAATCCCTCTATATAATTCCTCCTGTAAAATTCCATGGTGAGTGTACATATCTCATCAGGTGTAAACGAAGTCCTGACAACATCATTGGAGGATCTGTTAATACAATAACGGCAGTCATATATGCACTCATTACTCATAAGAATCTTCAAAAGAGAAATACATCTGCCGTCCGAGGCAAAGCTGTGACAGATTCCGCATGCTGCGGCACTTCCTATTCCGCGCCCGTTATTGGAACGCTCTGTTCCGCTGGAAGTACATGCGACATCATATTTAGCTGCATCGGAAAGAATAGCAAGCTTATCCGTTATATTAAGGTTATCACATATATTCAAAAATCCCGCCTCCATATCGAACATTTGTTTGTAAAATCATTATAGCACAAATGTTCGATATGTCAACGGGATTTTATTTTTTAATTTTATTCGGAAACCATTGAATTCTCAGATATTGTTATTACAGGCCTTACTCCTATATCCGTTCCGATCACATAGTAACCGTCACACGCAAACACACCTGTTGTATTGGTAAACATCTCAAGTGCCATATTGACACCGCATGTTCTGAGCCACCATTTACAATATCCGTTCGTGTCAGTGTACACACCCCTGTCCGATGCAAATTCAGTAGGCTTACACAACCTGTCCTTGTCTGACGCTTTTCTGTCGCCTGCAAAACCGTTAGCCCCCTCGCTGCATTCTTCAGCCGAGAAAATGCTTACCATATCACTAACTCCGCCTCCGGACACCAAACCATAATCCGGATTACGTGATGATGACGTTGTCATACTGAGCATATTTTTCTTCTGTTCATCATTAAATGCAATATCATAAAATGTCTTATTAAGCCAGTTTCTTAATGAACTGTTATTCCAGTCAATATCGCTGTATTCATCATTAAACTGCACCGCATCTATCGCATATTCACTCATGAGAACGCATTTGTCCTTGTCCTCACTGACAACTCTCCATGTAATATCATTCATTACATAATAACTGTATTTTCCGTCTTCACCGGTTCTGAAATATTTAATGCCTTTGACCTCGGCTATGCCGTTGTCATCATATTTTGCATCGGTTATGCTCTTTGTAAGTCCGTCCGCTTCCACGCGTTTGTCGGGATACATGCCGAAAAGGACTGTTTTCTCACCGGATCTGACAGGAGCATCATTATGCACCTTGTAATCAGGATTGGAATAATTGTCAAGAAGACCTTTCACTATGTCAGCTCCCGACATAAGAATGCTTTGTGCCGCAGCACTGTCGCCCTCGGCAACCAGGATGTCCGCATATTTATAATAAATATCTTTAACCGTGTCCGGTACTTCCTTATCGCTCCAGTCAATATCATTGATTACTTCTATTGCTTTTGCGAGTGTTTCCTTAACTCCCTGCGTATTATTTTCTGCCTCATAGACCCCGGAAATCCCGATATATGCATCTATAAGTTCCGGATTCTCCTCAAGAGCCATGTTGTAAGCCGACATCGCCTTGCCGTATTCCTTATCTTCCATAAAAGCTGCCGCATTTTTCATATGATCATCAGCCGTAAGTTCCTTAGGCTTTCCGGTAATACTTACAACTATCATGATAATTACTGCTGCAACAGCGACCGCTATGACCGCCGCCATAAGGATTATTATCTTTTTTTTATTTGTCTTTACTTCTTCTTCCACTTGCATATCCTCCACAAACATACTAAATAAATAATATGTTATTTTGAACCGGTCGTCAACGGTTCTTTTGACTTTTGGACTTATATTATTTATACTGTAATAAGAAATATGAAAAGAGGTTCAAATTATGCAGACAGCTCTTATTACCGGTACATCGGGCGGAATCGGACTTGCCACAGCCAAAGCATTGAATCTGCGTGGCATCAACGTTGTAGGTTTGTCCAGAAGCACATCAGGATATACATCCCCGATTTTCAGGGAAATAACCATAGATATTACTGATACATCTGCCCTGGCACTTTGTGTCCGACAATTATGCAAAGAATATGATTTTGACATATTGATCAATAATGCGGGTGCAGCTTATTATGGGCTTCACGAAAATCTGAGCGCTGCCATGATACACGAGATTGTCTCCGTAAACCTTGAGGCTCCGATGATAATATGTTCGCTTATGATCAACCGCCTTAAGAAAAACCGCGGCACAATCATCAACATATCAAGTGCCACGGCAAAGAAATCTCCCAACACCCATGGTGCAGCTTATGCTGCCAGCAAAGCAGGCCTTACATCTTTCTCCGAAAGTCTTTTTGCAGAAGTCCGCAAACACGGTATCCGCGTGGTGACACTTCATCCAGACATGACCGACACCGGTCTGTACCGTAATGCCGATTTCACGGCAGATCCGGACTACGGATGCAGTCTCAGGCCTGAAGACGTTGCAGATGCGATTGTATGGGCTGTAAGCGAACCTGCGGGAATTAACGTAAATGATATCACAATATCACCGCAATATCACAGAATCAAAAGGAAATAATATGATAATTGAAGAATATTCAGGTGTTTTTTTCTGTCTTGCAGATGAAAACAAAGATGTAGTATATAATAAATTAAACAAATCCGGTTCGATAAGTCTCTACCCGGACATATTTTTCAGGCATCCGTTTGCAGAAGGCGAACTGAATGACCCCGATATATATGATACCGCCGCAGAACTGCTTCGCTGCCACGGCAGTGCACATTGTGTTTTTCTTTCATTAACCGATCACAACGCGCTTCGTGGTATCGCAGAAAGCATCACATCACTGCTTGAAAATGCCGGTTGTTGTGCATCTGCGGACAACATCAGTCCCGAAGCCGTAAATGTTCTATGTGACGATCTGGCTCTTTCGGCTACCATGAGTGCATCACTAAAACAGCTTTTCACCTATTATGCGGCATGCGGCAATGACGTTATGAAACTGATTAACGATACATACAAAGCCTTCCGTCTCCCGGCGGGCAATAAGAAAGAGGGTAAAGAAATTTATGCCGGATTATACCAACATATCATGGGCTGATTTTTTCTCACACATATATATTGAAAAAGAAGCATTGGAATACGAACTGACAGAGCAAATTCTTGCAATATATCCGGATGCGGTACGCATCCATATTGAACACTATAAAGATATTTTTAACCGGCCGCATCAGGATTGTGAAATACAGAAAAAAGCCCCTTCACTGGTTCTCGCGGTAAAACATGGCGAACTTATTTATCCCGGCGCAAGAGTGTGCCAGAATTTTGACAATCATTATTTCTATTACACATCATCGATAATGAACTGCCCTTTTGACTGCAGATATTGCTATCTCAAAGGGATGTATCCGTCATCATGCATTGTTGTTTTTGTCAATATAGATGATATTTTTGCCGAAGCTGCAAGACTTTGTGAAAAACACCCGGTTTATTTATGTGTATCTTATGATACAGACATTCTTGCAATGGAACATCTTACCGGATTTGCATCAAAATGGTGTGATTTCACATCAGCCCATGACAATATAACAATTGAAATCCGCACCAAATCGGCTTTTGACTGCACCATGCTTTCAAAATACGCAAATTCCGGCATAATCATGGCATGGACGCTTTCTCCCGATCCGGTGATAGACATGTATGAGCTGCATACCCCATCGCTTAACGCAAGACTCTCGGCAATACGCAAAGCATATGAATGTGGTTTTACGGTCAGACTGTGTTTTGATCCTATGATATATATAAAAGACTGGGAGAATATATATAAGAACTTCTATGAAGAAGTATTCCGCAATATTGACGCAGGGCAGATTTACGATGCCAGTTACGGACTTTTCAGAATATCCGCATCTTATATCAAAAATATGCGCAGGCGGCATCCTGATTCCATAAGCACATATCCTTACAGCAACATTAACGGAATCTGCTCATATGACCCAGGACTTTCAAAGCGGATGAATAATCTTGCATTCAGCTGCCTGTCGCAATATATTCCTTCAGACAAAATATATAAGCCGGAGTGGTAAACTCCGGCTTATGTTATCCGTTCCATTCTGCATATTCCATGTCAATATCGATTACTCCGATACAATTTCCCGGAAGTCCGGCGACTATCCTCTGCATCGCTTCCTTAACTTCCTGCGGACTCTTATCCGACCCGGCAGGTATGACAGCATCAAATATAACATTCGTATGAGTTTTTCCGTCAACCACCCTGAAATCATGTATGGTTATTTTATCATCATACTTATGTATCATTTGTGTTACTGCATTACGCATTGATATGACACGTTCATCATTAACTGATATGGGATCCATATGTATTACCGCCTCACAGCCAAGTGTATCATGCAATTCACGTTCACACCGGTCTATGGCGTCATGCAGCTCTATCAGGTTCCCTTCTTCCGAAACCTCTCCGTGAAGCGAGATCATACATCTTCCCGGTCCATAATCGTGTACAACCAGATCGTGAATTCCTATAATCTCATCATAAGACATAACTATATCCCGGATTCTGTTGACAAATTCCGGATCAGGTTTCTTACCGAGAAGCGGATCAACCGTTTCTTTTATTGATTTGATTCCTGTTATCAGGATAAAAACAGAAACTGCAAATCCTGCATATCCATCTATATTGATTCCGAAAAATTTCGTGAGAAGAATCGATATCAATACTACTGACGTCGCAACAACATCGCTTATGGAATCAAGTGCCGTCGCTTTCATTGATGCCGAGTTAATCCGTCTGCCATATATCCTGTTATATGCGAACATATAAAGCTTCACCAGTATGGCGGCAGCAGGTATTATTACAGCCAGTATGCTTTCGGACGGCATTTCGGGTGATATAATCTTTGAAACAGATGTTTTACCAAGTTCGAATCCCATCATTATAATAAGAACCGATACAAACAGACCTGATATATATTCCATTCTGCCATGCCCGAATGGATGGTCAGTATCGGGTTTCTTATCGGCCATCATAAAGCCTGCAAGCGATATCACTGATGAGCCGGCATCCGAAAGGTTATTAAATGCATCTGCCATTATTGAAATTGCTCCGCTTATGCTTCCTGCAATAAATTTCCCGATAAAAAGAAATACATTCAACACGATTCCGGTTATTCCCGTTAAGGTTCCGTATTTCTTCCTGACTGTTCCGTCAGAATAATTCTGTCTGTCTTTGATAAAAACTTTAGCAAGTAATGCTATCATATATTACTGTGTAAATTCTGTCTCCGAAGTCTGTACTCCGCCTACATTGAACTTCGGATTCGGAATTTTGATAGGCGCACCCATCACAGCACTGAGTGTTCTTACCTTTTCATTAGCTGACATAATAATTACCGAAAGATAATTATCTTTGATAAACTGGTCAAGATTATCAATAAATGTACTTACCGTAACTCCTGTTATCGTCTCTACATCAACCTGTATACACTTATCAGGATCTTCCACTACAACCCTGACCACTACTATTGCAACCACCGGGTTGGTCGGATTAAGCTTTATCGATGCTTCAGATCTCACCGAAAGCGCTATTTTCTCTCCCGGTTTTTTTGAAAAAGCATTAGAATATTTAACACTTCTTATCTCCGTCGGATTAATTACTACTTCTACATTCTTCATTATCCTGTCCTCCTTAATGTTCTCTTATCTGATATTATATAGCTTTTTGACAGCCGCGTCTACCCAAATTATGCAGTAACTTCTTCAAATTGTGATTCGTACAGCTGTGCATAGAAGCCATTCTTCGCCATAAGTTCATCATGCGTACCCTGCTCTATTATGTCTCCATCCTTCATAACAAGGATAAGGTCGGCATTCTTAATCGTTGAAAGTCTGTGTGCAATCACAAAACTTGTCCTGCCGCGCATAAGATTATCCATCGCTTTCTGGATTCTGTGCTCGGTTCTTGTATCAACCGATGACGTAGCCTCGTCAAGAATAAGTACCGGATTATCTGCAAGTATAGCCCTTGCAATTGTAAGGAGCTGTTTCTGTCCCTGTGATATATTTGTGGCATCTTCATTGATTTCCATGTTATATCCGTCAGGCATAGTCTCTATAAAATGATGTGCATGCGCCGACTTCGCAGCTGCTATGACTTCTTCATCCGTGGCATCAAGCCTGCCGTAACGTATATTTTCCATTATAGTGCCCTTGAAAAGCCATGTATCCTGGAGTACCATTCCAAACGCTTCCCTCAGACTGCTTCTGTCATAATCTTTGATACAATGTCCGTCCAGTCTTATTTCTCCGGCATTAACATCATAAAATCTCATCAGAAGCTTAACCATTGTTGTCTTACCTGCACCGGTAGGTCCCACTATCGCAATCTGCTTACCCGGAGCCACATGGGCAGTGAAATCATGAATGATTATCTTATCATCATTATATCCGAATTTAACATGATCGAAATCAACCTCACCGTTTATGTGATCAGGATGTACCGCATTTACCGCAAACCTGTCTTCCTCCTCTTCTTCAAGAAGTGCGAAAACCCTCTCTGCTGCCGCCGCCATTGACTGCATCATATTAGATACCTGAGCTATCTGCTGTATCGGCTGGGTAAAATTCTTGACATACTGTATAAACGCCTGTATATCACCTATATTTATAACACCTTTACCGGCAAGAAATGCTCCGGATATAACAACCGCAACATAACCAAGATTGCCGACGAACTGCATAACCGGCATCATCATTCCGGAAAGGAACTGTGACTTCCATGCTGAAACATAAAGAACATTGTTGGTATCATTAAAAGTCTTTATAACGTCTTTTTCTTTATTAAAAGCCTTTACGACATTATGACCGCCGTATACTTCCTCAACCTGTCCGTTAATATGGCCTATATATTCCTGCTGAACCCTGAAATACTTCTGGGACTTTTTCATAACAAAACTTATAAGCACCATGCTTAATGGCACAATCAGTACAGCAATGAGTGTCATGACCGGGCTTATTGTAAGCATCATTACAAGAACACCGATAATCGTCGTTATTGACGTAACGAGTGTTGTCAATGACTGGTTAAGTCCGTTACCGAGTGTATCTATATCATTGGTAATAACAGACAGAACCTCTCCGTTGGTGCGGCTCTCAAAATATTTCATCGGCATACGGTTTATTTTTTCGGAAATCTCTTTACGCATCCTGTAACAGAGTTTCTGCGTAATTCCCGTCATTATAAATCCCTGGACAAGATTAAACACGGCTGATAATGCATAAATTACAAGTACAAGGAGAAGAATATGGCCGATGTTATCAAAATTGATCTGTCCTGTTCCCATAAGTTTGGACATAAAGCCTATCTGGAGTTCATTGGTGGCCTTTCCAAGTGTCTTAGGTGCTATAACATTGAACATCGTACTTCCGATTGCAAATATCGCAAATATAAGTATCGCGTATTTGGAGCTTCCGACATACTTAAAAAGTTTACGGATGGTTCCCTTGAAATCCTTGGCCTTCTCTCCGCCGCGCATGCCTCTGTGTCCCATCGGTCCACGCATAGGTCTTTTCTGATTCTCCATGTTATTTCACCTCCAGACTCTTTTTTAATTCACTCTCAGATAACTGTGAACCGGCAATCTGTCTGTATATCTCACAATTCTCCATAAGCTCCTTATGAGTTCCTATTCCGGCGACTTTTCCGTCATCAAGAACTATTATCTGTTCAGCATGCATAACAGTGCTGATTCTCTGTGCCACAATCAATACTGTCTTATCTTTAACCTTAGGTGCCAGTGCTTTTCTCAGTGCCGCATCGGTTTTAAAATCAAGTGCCGAAAAACTGTCATCAAAAATATATATCATCGGGTCTCTGGCAATGGCTCTGGCAATCGAAAGCCTCTGCTTCTGTCCGCCGGAGACATTATTTCCTCCCTGCGCAACCTGGCTCTCATATTTATCAGGCTTGGCTTCTATAAATTCCGTCGCCTGCGCAATCTCTGCCGCCTCAAGCATATCCTCATCAGATTCTGCCAGTTGGCCATATTTGATATTATCGGCGATTGTTCCCGAGAACAGGATTCCTTTCTGCGGAACATATCCTATATTCTCTCTCAGACTCTCAAGCGTGATATTCCTTATGTCGCGTCCGTCAAGTGTAATGCTTCCTTCCGTGACATCAAAGAACCTCGGTATCAGATTGACAAGTGTGGACTTACCGCATCCCGTACTTCCTATTATCGCAGTAGTTGTTCCCGGAGATGCTTCAAAATCAATATCATCCAGTACTTTACCTTCTGCCTCCGGATATGCGAAGCTGACATGATTAAATCTGACAACGCCTTTACTTCTTCCTGCATCCACAGCATCTGTGCTGTTATTAACCGACACCTCTGTCTTAAGGACTTCGTCAATACGGTCAGCTGCAACTCCCGCTCTCGGAAGCATAATAGATATCATGGTAAGCATTAAGAATGCCATGACGATCATCATCGTATATGTAATGAACGCTGTCATCGTTCCGACTTCCATAACGCCGGCATCGATTCTGTGTGCTGATGTCCATACTATAAGAATTGACATTACATTCATGATTATCATAAGTGCCGGCATCATAAATGTCATTACACGGTTAGTATAAAGCATTACTCCGGTAAGTTCCTTATTGGCGTCATCAAAACGCTTTTCCTCATGTTTTTCCCTGCTAAAAGCCCTGATTACTGGAATACCTGTAAGAATTTCCCTCGAAACAAGATTGACTTTATCTACAAGTTTCTGCATTATTTTAAACTTAGGCATCGCAAATGCCATAAGAAGGATCATAAGCACTGCTATTGCAACTACTGCAATAGCTATAATATATCCCATTCCGGCTCCGGTTCTGATAACCATTATTATTCCACCGACAGCCATAATAGGTGCGTAAAGAACCATTCTTAACAACATGACCGTTACCATCTGAACCTGCTGCACATCATTGGTCGTCCTGGTAATCAATGATGCTGTCGAAAACTTATTGATCTCTGCATCTGAGAAATTGACCACCTTATTAAAGACTTTAGTCCTCAGATCCCTGCCGACCCCGGCACCTACCTTTGACGCAAGATATCCTACGGCAATAGCAATCGCCATCATTCCCAGGGCAAATACGATCATCCTGCTGCCCATTTTCCATAAATACTTTGAGCGCATTTCATTAAGGTCAACACCCTTTGCCATAAGCTGGTACTTTGTAAAAAGAATGGCATAATTGTTAGTCATGGATTCTCCCATGGATTCAAGTTTCTTATCTGCTGCTGCCCTGACCTCACTGTTTCCCGGTGTTTCCTCATCTGACGCGGAATCATCAGGCATGTCACCATTACGCCTCTGGCCGTACTCCTGCAAAATAAGACTGTATGCCGCAATAGGCTTTATCAACGTCTTATCCATTTCCTTCTTATCTGCGCCCTCATTAAGCACAAAACTCCCATTCTCATTCATAGTATAGTTCTCAAGCCATACCTTACGTTCGTCGTCCGTCATAAACATCGCGATTCCTATATAATCCGGTGAAGACAGACTGTCAGGAGTAGCATACTCAATGCCGGAATTGGTAATTCCGGTATCTATCAGTCTGGACGTGTAATTAGGCAGTGAAAAATCACAAACCGCCTGGAGTATAAGCAGCACAAAAATAATTACCACCGATACCCAGTATTTCTTCATGTTACTGAATATATGCCTCATATTGCATCTCTTCTCTGTGTATTCGCACAGTCCTTTCACAGTATTTATAAATGATGGTACTCTTTACCAATCATTAAATCAATAAAAAAAATATTAAACTTTTATTAAAAATCAATATTTTTTGAGTTCAGCCTCATCTGCATCGCCTGTATCCTCTATCGACTTGATGACAACATAATATCCGACACCTGAATTTACCTCAACATATACACGTTCACCAACCTTATGTCCGATAACAGCCTTACCTATCGGAGATTCATTACTGATGTATCCTTCAAGCGAACTTCCCCGTACAGTAGTAACCACTTTAAATTTCTCTGTTTCATCATCGTCCTCGAAATATAACTCAACGGTTTTATTCAGTCCGACTTCATCGTCCGCCGACTCATCGCTGATAATCTGTGCTGTCCTGATCATCCTCTCAAGGTATCTTATACGGCTCTCATTTCGGTTCTTGGCTTTCTTGGCCGCATAATATTCAAAGTTCTCACTTAAATCTCCCTGCGCCCTCGCATCCTTAACATCCTCGATCAGTTCCTTACGCAGAACCAGTTTTCTGTGTTCAATTTCTTCCTCCATCTTGTCAATATCTTTCTGTGTTAATTTATCATACATTATTAAATCTCCTTCCCGTTACAACAAAGGAACTGTCACATCCGGCAGTTCCCTTGTAAAATATTATTCGTATATACTTCTGTACTTATTCCTGTTCACGAATTATGAATTCCTTAAGCTGATCATCAATAACTTTCGATATCTCTTTAAGTCTGACAGCATCATTAGTAACTCTTTCCATAATGTTGCATACTTCCGTAACCGAAGCGGAACATTCCTGTGAACTTGCCGCATTCTCTTCGGCAATTGCCGAGAGATTCTGTACTGTATCTGTTACGGCAGTTCTTGTGCTGTCAAGTTTCCCTGTCAAATTTGTTATCTCTTTGACACCTTCTATCGATACTTCAATATTATCTTTAACCTTATCAAATGCCGAGTTCGTATTCTTAACATTCGTACTCTGCTTATTCATGATTTCGCGGACATCCTGCATACCACTGACAGCCTGCTGTGAGTCTTCAATAAGTTTCTCCGTGATATCTTCAATCTGCTTAGCAGACTCATTGGACTGTTCTGCCAGCTTCTGTATCTGTGAAGCTACAACTGCAAATCCACGTCCCTGTTCTCCGGCCCTGGCTGCTTCAATACTTGCATTAAGTGAGAGAAGGTTGGTCTCTTCTGCAATCGACGTAATTATATTAATAGCTGCCTTGATATCTTCTACGGACTTATTGGTAGTATTGGTTCTCTCATAAATCATGTCAATCGACTTAACTGCCTTCTCGTTAATTGCAAGAAGTTCATCAAGAATCTCCGTAGCTTCATCAACAGCCTCACCAATCGCCTTGGAACTCTCACTGAGTCTTTCGACATCTGTATTAGCTTTTTCAATCATACCACCCATTGAAATTACATTAGAAGTAGCATCTGCAGTCTCTTGTGCCTGGCTTGATGCACCTTCCGCAACTTCACTTACGGCAATCTCTACCTGTCTTACGGAATTAACCGTATCATTGGCATCGGATGCAAGTTCCTCAGATGTTCCGTAGAGATTATCGCTCTGTGTCCTGATTTCTGTAATTACACCGTTAAGGCTTTCCGCAAGGTTCTCAACCGCTCTTGCCATATATCCGGTCTCATCCTTACGCTTCGCGGTGCGCTTAGTCTCTTCATCAACCGTAAGTTCAAGCTTGGATAATTTAAATATTGAATTAGTAACCTTAAGAATAGGCTTGGCAATAAGTCTGCCGACAGCAATTGCTGCTGCAAGTACAACTACCATTATTATGAGTGAAAATTTAATTATGTCATTTCTGATGCTGTTAGTCTCACTAAGCACGTCTGATTCATCAGCAGTTATAATGACCAATGCCTGTCCCTGTCCCACAACAGCATATGCCGCATATTTCTGTTCGCCCTTATATTCGTATGATACAAATGTATCTTCTACCTGGCCAGGATCTTCTGCAAGCTTGGCAACAACATCCTTTATAACCTGATTCTCTACAGGCTTGCCGATCTTATCTTCTGTAGGATGATACAACATCGTCCCGTCCGATCCTACTACATATGTATATGATGACTTAAGTCCGGTAACTCCCACATCTCCGATTCTGTTGTGGAGATATGTAGCCGCAAGTGCATTTTCCGAACCCATCTGCTGCATTCCGTCATTGACAAGACCTCTGGCAAGCTTGGACTCACTTACCATATAGTTCTGTACCATCTGCGATACATGTTCCGATGTAGAAGATGCTACTGACCAGATAAGGAATGCATTGGTACATATAAGTGCTGCAAATACCAATAAAGCTATCTTGGCTGAAATTGAATGAATAAAGCTGACCTTAATACGGTCCTTTACCTTCTCTTTAACCGTTCTGGCTTTCGCCTTTACTTCTTCTACCTTCTCATGCATTTCTTCATGATGCTGCTCAATCTTCTCATGTAATTCTTCACTGTGTGTCTTATTCTCTTGGGCTGCCATTTCTGCAGCATCCGATGTCTGCTGTCCGCTAACCTCTGTTACCTCTTCCCTGTTACTTAAATTAATGTCTTCTGACTTACCCATATATGTATCCTCCATATCTGCCTAAGTTATTTCTATAGGCAAAATTATACTACATTTTTACAAATAATGCTATATGTTTTTACTATATTACCAAAAAAAGAATTTATCTTACTCCGCATCCATATAATCCGATACTTTAAGACTATCTGATCCGGATATTTTATCGATTCTTACCATGTTGGAGCCATTGCACACATAGAGTGCATAATTTTCCGTATCTTTATCCGAACTCACGATATACTCCTCATCATAAACCGCCGCAGCCGATACGCAATTATAATTATCCGACGAAAATTTAAGTTCAACGGCCTTGGCTGTCCTGATATTGAACCTTGACATCACAGTATTGCCCGATTTATTCTCACACATCAGTATCATTCCTCCGACATATGTGATATACTCTATTCTTTCATCGTTTCCTTTGAGAAGTTTTTCCGGATTTCCGCCGTTTATTGATAATTTACAAAGCGAAGTGTCCTCACCGTCCGTTTCGGTATAATACAGATCCGAATCTTTCCCGGCGCATACCGACATTATTTCATTATCCAATGTGATCAATACATCCGCAGCCTTCTTCGCAATATCATATTTGACTATATTATATGTATCTCCCTGCACGTACGATGCCGCTATCACAGATCCAACCGCTGTAAGGGATGTAATCCTGCATTCCGGCTCAAGCGCATACAGCTCCCTGTCACTTTTGCCGTCATACATATAAATTCTGTTAGTATCATTATATACAATTCCGTCATCAACATAATGTGCATTGGCACCTTTGCCAATCACAGTTTCCCTGCCTTCTTTGAAATTGTACTCCTTAATGACATCTGTACCTTCCGTATACAGGACTCTGCCTTTGAGATTATTGGCAACGTTCTTATTAACCTGACCCGATGCAATAAATATGATTATTATAACCACACCGACAATTCCGCACAGGATAAATGCCGGCTTAAGATGTTCTTTTCTGTTCTTCATGTTATATGTATTCCTTTCAATAACTGCGGTATATTCAGTATAATTCCCGCAGTTATCAAAAGGCAAGGATTATTTATTTTTTCCGGAAAGACAGTCCTCAATCCTCAGGAGTTCATTATACTTTGCCACCCGCTCACTTCTCGCAGGCGCACCTGTTTTTATAAGCCCGGAATTCACTGCAACGGCAAGATGCGCAATGAAAGTATCCTCCGTTTCTCCGGAACGGTGCGATATAATTGTTTTATATCCGTTGTCGCCGGCAAGTTTAACTGCTTCCAGTGTTTCGCTTACCGTTCCTATCTGGTTAAGTTTTATAAGGATTGCATTTGCACATCCTCTCCGGATTCCATCGCCAAGCCTCTCGGGATTCGTAACAAAAAAATCATCCCCGACTATTTTAATCCTGTCACCCAGCCTTAGGGTTATCTCATGCCAGCCATCCCAGTCTTCTTCATCCAACGGGTCTTCAACCGAGTACATCGGATATTTATCACAGATTGCCGTCCAGTACTCAATAAGTTCCGCACTCGTATACTCCCTGCCTGATTTCGGCATTCTGTATATCCCGGTTCTGCCGCCTTTCCACTCGCTCGCTGCGGCATCAATTGCAAATTTGAAATCATATCCCGGTCTGTATCCGGCTTTCTCAACCGCTTCAAGCAAAAGATCCAATGCAGCTTCATCATTCTCAAGATCCGGTGCAAAACCGCCTTCATCACCGACAGCAACCGATAAATTTCTTGATTTCAATATGGCAGCAAGTGAATGATACACTTCGCATCCCCATCTGAGCCCCTCACTGTAGCAATCCGCTCCCACCGGCATTATCATAAATTCCTGAATATCCATGTTGTTGGCAGCATGCGCACCGCCGTTTAAAATATTCATCATTGGCACAGGCATATCACAGGCTCTTATACCGCCCAGAAATCTGAACAAAGGTATTCCGAGCGACTTTGACGCAGCATCCGCACATGCCATGGATACGGCCAGTATCGCATTGGCTCCGAGATTACTCTTGTCTTTGGTGGCATCGGACGCAATCATCGCTTCATCAATGGCTTTAAGATTCATTATATCCATGCCTGTTATCACAGCCCGGATAACCATATTTATGTTGTCGACCGCTTTTTTGACACCCCGTCCCATATATCTGTCCGGATTCATATCGCGCAGTTCCAGAGCTTCGTATCTGCCGGTTGATGCCCCGCTCGGCACCGCAGCCCGTCCCATGTTTCCGTCACTCAGATAAATTTCCGCCTCAACAGTCGGATTCCCTCTTGAATCTATAATTTCTCTTGCAAGTACACCGGTTATCGTTATTTTTAACATATTCCCTCCATAGACAGCAAAAAAGCATAAAATGAAAATACCCCACTATTATTGCCCATAGTGAGGATTTTCATTCTATACTTTATGTACTTTACGAGAAATTTGAAATTACTTATCTGGAGGCGTGTGAACAATGTCCGCCACAGCTTGCACAATTGCCTGTGCACCCTTTACCGCTCTTTCTGTCCTTAATCATTCTGTAAATGACAAATCCGACTACCAGAACAAGCACCGCTGCTACTATAATTGTTCCTATGTATTTTTCCATAGTCAAGACCTCCTTATGAAGTTTTTCTTTACTATATGAGTTAGTATATCCTAATCATAGTTAGATGTCAATAACTTTTTTAAAAATATTTTAAAATCAGAACATCGGTGAAAACAGCCTTAATACCGGCATAAGAAGACGTTTTATAAAGGACTTTTTCCTAGCTGTTTCAAGCGTAACAACACGGCATTTGTCAAGTGTATCCCGGTAATCATCGAGCACAGCCTTTACTGCCCCTGATTTATACATCCAGATTGCATTCTCAAAATGATGCGTAAGGCTCCTGTAATCAAGATTAATCGTTCCGACAACCGCTGTCTCATCATCCGACACAAAAATTTTCGCATGTACAAATCCCGGAGTGTACTCATAAATCTTAACTCCCGCTTTAATCAGTACCTCATAGTATGACTGCGTCAGCATATAAGCGATTTTCTTGTCCGGTACACCGGGCGTGATTATTCTTACATCAATACCATTCTTGGCTGCATTGGCAAGGGCCGTGATCATGACATTATCAAGTATGAGATACGGTGTCATAATGTATACGTAGTCGTTTGCCCTGTTGATCATATTGTAGTAAACCGTTTTGCCGGCCGGCTCGTTATCAAACGGATAATCCGTATACGGTGCAAAATATCCGTCGTTATAATTAAATTCCTTTGTAGGTATATAATCATATAAATTATCTGTCTGATTAAATGAACTGTCCCATAATGTAACAAACATGGTCGTGAGGCTCCACACAGCCTCGCCCTTAATCATGATTGCGGTATCCTTCCAATGTCCGTATACAACTTTACGGTTAATATATTCATCAGCCAGATTAACACCGCCCGTGAATCCTACATTACCGTCGATAACACAGATTTTACGGTGATCCCTGTTATTGTATCTGGAATCCAGAATCGAACGGAATGTGTTAAATTCATAACACTTGATTCCCTTCGCCCTCATCTGTCTCACGAAATCGCCCGGAGCCTTAAGAATGCTGCCGAAACTGTCATACATAAACCGGACGTCAAGGCCTTTGGCAGCTTTTTCCTCCAGAATTTCAACTATGGAATCCAGCATCTCTCCACGTTCGATAATAAAATATTCCATAAAAATGAATTTTTCCGCCTTCCGCAGTTCCTCCAGCATAACCGGAAGCATATCCTCTCCCAGCGGGAAAAATTCGGCACAGGTATTGCGGTACACCGGTGCATCCACCTTGTTAAAAAGGTAATCCGTCTGCACCGATATCTGTTCATCAATCATCCGCAGTTCATCATTATAGTACTGTCTTGATCTGATTGCCTGCTTATAGTCCTTGGACATTTTCATTGCCTTTGCAACTTCTTTTTTGCCAAAATGTCTCACACCGTATATCAGATACAGCACTCCTCCAAATATTGGAAAAACAAAAATTATCACTATCCATGGTATCTTGTAAACCGGATTGATATCTGATTTTACTATGTATAATACTATTATAAATGATACAATTTCAAACATCCAGTTGATATGTTTCAGATAATCCCTGAAAAAAAGATACGGCACAAGAAGTACCGCAAGCTGGATGATAACCGCGATTGCAAAAGCAATAAACTTAATCGTCCGCGGAGAAAGAATCCTTTTACGATGAACTTTTTCCTTACTCATATAACACCTCTTAAACCATTTGTCACATATATTGCTTAACTTTATTGAGTCTTAAGTAAAACTGGCTGTAAAAATCAGCTTCCGTATCATAATTCTCAAAGTAAAATATCTTCAGCAATACGGTACAAACCGCTGAAACAGTCTGCTCTGACCCACAATTCCTGACATATTCCACAACATCTTTCACAAAATAATGCCAGTCATCCGTATACCTATCGTAGGCTGAAAAATCCGGTATGTCAAGCCAGTTTTTGACTTTGACTTTGGTTCTGGTATGTTTCGTACACTCATTTACCTGTGTAAAAAACATATGACCGCCGTTCTCAAATATGCGTCCTAACGGAAAAAGCCTGCATATTCCCGGTCTGAATCCGTGTATGGTACATCTCCCGTCAGAATCAAGGAAGCCGCATCTTTCATCGGCTCCCGAAAGTTTCATATTGGGAAGAATTATTCCGTCCACCGCATTCAATTCTATTTTATTGTTCAAAAGCTTGGCAAACCCGGTATTAAGACCTTTTTCCATTGAATATATGTCATACGGGTCAAGCACGATTGAATTGCCCATTCCCGTGCAGCAGGCATGGCAGCCTTCACAGCCGCCGCAGCCGGCTTTTACCATGTCATCCGCCCTGTACAATCTGCCATCCGATATTTCATTCATGTCAATTTGACGTATCATTTCAGTTCTCCCGGTCTTCGGCCCATATTCTTGCACATTTGACTGCGCGGTGCCATCCTTTAATTTTACTGTTTCTTACATCTTCGGCCATAGCAGGCTCAAAAGAGCGTCCGAGTTTCCAGTTGGCAAGTATTTCATCCTTGCCGCTCCAGTATCCCGTCGCAAGTCCGGCAAGATATGCCGCACCAAGCGATGTGGTCTCTATAACGTCCGGCCGGTGCACCGGCGTGTTCAAAATATCGGCCTGAAACTGCATAAGAAAATTATTGGCGCTTGCGCCTCCATCAACCTTGAGTGCCTTGAGATAAATTCCCGATTCTTCCTGCATCACGCCAAGCACATCCGCAACCTGGTAATTTATCGATTCAAGTGTTGCCCTTATGAAATGTTCCTTCGTGCATCCTCTTGTAAGCCCGACCACGGTGCCTCTTGCGTATTGATCCCAGTACGGAGCCCCAAGTCCCGTAAATGCCGGCACTATATACACGCCGTCCGAATCGCTGACCGATAATGCGTATTTCTCTGACTGTGCCGCATCGCGTATAAGTCTCATTCCGTCACGCAGCCACTGTATGGCCGCACCTGCTACAAACACACTGCCTTCAAGCGCATAGCAGACGCTTCCGTCAGTTCCCGCCGCTATAGTCGTGAGCAGTCCGTTTTCTGACATGATTGCTTTGCTGCCGGTATTCATAAGCAGAAAACAGCCTGTTCCGTATGTATTTTTGGCTTCGCCCGGTTCAAAACAGCATTGTCCGAATAAAGCCGCCTGCTGGTCTCCCGCAGCTCCTGCAATAGGTATTGCTCCGCCGAGTATCGACGGGTCACTTTCTGCGTATACACAGCTTGATGGTTTAACTTCCGGAAGCATTGACTCCGGAATATTAAAATATTCAAGCAATTCCCTGCACCAGCACAAATTATGTATATCGTACAGCATGGTTCTGGACGCATTCGTGTAATCGGTGATATGCACCCTGCCCTTGGTAAGATTCCATATAAGCCATGTATCAACTGTACCAAAAAGCAATTCGCCGTTTTCGGCTTTTTCCCTGGCTCCGGGTACATTATCAAGAATCCATTCTATCTTGGAAGCAGAAAAATAAGCATCCGGGATAAGCCCGGTAATCCGACGTATTTTGTCCGACATTCCTTCAGCTTTGAGCCTGTCAATACGTTCCGACGTTCGTCTGCACTGCCACACTATGGCATTATATACAGGCCTTCCCGTAGCTCGTTCCCACACTATAGTGGTCTCACGCTGATTGGTTATTCCGATTGCTTCAATATCCGATGCCGAAAGTCCTGCCATTACCATAGCTTCCATTGCAACCGCAAGCTGTGACGACCAGATTTCTACCGGATTATGTTCTATCCAGCCCGCTTTCGGATAAATCTGTTCAAATTCTTTCTGCTGCATCGAGCAGATACGTCCTTTATTATCATATATTACGCATCTTGAACTTGTGGTTCCCTGGTCAAGTGCCATGATGTATTTTGAATCCATATACTATTCCACTACCTCAACTTTAAGCATATTTGTAGTTCCGGATCTTCCCATAGGGATTCCGGATGTAATTACGGTAATGTCTCCCTCTTTGACAAGTTCCTGGCTCTTGGCTTTCTCGATTGCATGGTCAAAAAGAACAAACACATCATGTTTCTCTTTGAGAAGAACCGGTGTAATTCCCCATACCATACTGAGCTGGCGGCATACTTTTTCTGTAGTCGCACAACCGATTATATCACATGCCGGACGGTATCTTGATATCATCCTTACGCTCTTACCGGACTTGCTGACAACAATAATTGCCTTGGCGTTAAGATCATATGCTGTTGTACATGTTGCATGGCAGATAGCATCTGTGATATCCGGATTAGAATCACGTTCCCTTGTAAAAAACCGCTTCTTATAATTAATCTCACGTTCGGTTCTTTCTGCAATACGTACCATCATCTCTAATGCTTCAACCGGGTATTTACCGGCTGCGGTCTCTCCCGACAGCATTATTGCGCTTGTTCCGTCATAAATCGCATTTGCGACATCCGCCGTCTCCGCTCTCGTCGGCCGAGGATTCTTGATCATTGAATCAAGCATCTGTGTTGCTGTGATAACCTGCTTGCCGGCTTCATATACCTTCTTGATAATTACCTTCTGTGCAATAGGCACTTCTTCTTCCGGAAGTTCCACACCCATGTCACCTCTGGCTACCATAATTGCATCAGATGCATCAATTATCTCATCAATATTATCAAGTCCCTCCTGATTCTCAATTTTGGAGATAATATTAATTCCCTTTCCTCCGTTGTCATCAAGAAGTTTTCTTATCTGTCTGACATCATCTGCACATCTTACAAAAGAAGCCGCTATGAAATCCACATCCTGTTCTATTCCAAAAAGTATATCCGACTTATCTATATCACTTAAGAAATCCATATTAATATGTGCACCCGGTACATTAACGCCCTTGTGATTGGATACATATCCGCCGTTAACTACAGTACATACAATATCTGTTCCTTTGATTTCCTTAACCACCATCTCAATAAGCCCGTCATCAATAAGTATATTTGTTCCCGCTTTGACGTCCTTATATAAATCAGTAAAAGTGATGGCTGCATGTGTATTATCTCCTAATGAGTCATCCGCTGTGAGTGTAAAATCCTGTCCGTTTTCAAGCAAAACCTTTCCATCCGCAAAATCACGTACACGGATTTCCGGTCCCTTTGTATCAAGCATGATAGCAACAGATTTGCCACATTCTTCCCTTACTGACTTGATTGCTTCCATTCTTGCGCCATGTTCTTCATGACTGCCATGCGAAAAATTAAGTCTGGCGACATTCATGCCACCCATAATAAGGTCCTTAAGAACACCGGGTTTGTCCGTTGACGGTCCCATGGTACATATTATTTTCGTTTTTCTCATAATTAAGTCTCCTTTATAAACTCACATATACTGGTCTATTATATATAATTTATTATACAAAAAATGTTCTCCGAATATACCTTATCACTTTTTTTGTCAAATATCAATATTTCTTTTGTAAAGCTATGTAAATCAATATGTGATTGCAAAAATATCGTTATTGATATATAATCAGATACATAAACCAATAGGAGGATATATGCAAAATATGGACTACATACTGACAACCGATAACCTCTGCAAACAATATAAGCATGTAAAGGCTGTCGATTCTATCAATCTCCACATAAAGAAAGGGGATATTTACGGTTTTATCGGACGCAACGGTGCCGGCAAGACCACCACTCTCAAAATGCTTTCCGGGCTTGCAAAACCCACGTCCGGCAGTTTCAGCATATTTGGATGCAGCAAAAGCGAACTGGCATCCGGAGGACTTTTTGCAAAAATAGGTATTCTTATAGAGGAACCGGGATTCTACCCTGATATGTCAGCCTATGACAATCTCAGGATGAAATGCATTCTTATGGGATATAATGACGCGGCATACGCACATGGGCTTTTGGATACCGTAGGACTTGCCGGAGCCGCAAGGCGTAAGGTCAAGACTTTTTCCATGGGTATGAAGCAACGTCTCGGAATCGCCATGGCACTTGTGGGTAACCCTGAGGTGCTTATTCTTGATGAGCCGATTAACGGTCTCGACCCGCAGGGAATTGCCGAAATCCGTAATACTATTCTGAAACTCAACCGCGAGAATGACAAGACAATAATCATCTCAAGCCATATTCTCGAGGAATTATCCAAAATAGCAACGCATTACGGAATAATCGATTCCGGAAAGCTCATAGCCGAGCTTACGCCGGAAGAACTTTCAGGAAAGTGTGAATCCCGGATTGTTATCAAGGTATATGACATGGAAGCTGCATGTAATCTTTTACACAGTATCAACATTCATAAATTCAATATAATCGATGCCAACACCATCCATGTATATGAGCATATCGAAGACAGCTGCCAGATCAACATGGCTCTTTGTAAGGCTGACATTTTCGTGTCGTCAATATGGGTTGAGCAGGCAGGGCTTGAGGAATTTTTCTTCAACATGACAGGAGGTGGCAAGAATGCTTAAAGCTCTCAGAATGGATCTGTACCGTATGGTACGTACCAAATCGACATACATAATACTTGCGGCAATGATTGCTTCATGCGCCATGATGATATGGAGTTTCTATGTCACATCTGCCGCATTCTCATCCGGAATGATGGGCGAGACCGGTGCTGATATGAATCTGGCGGCGCTTATGCCACAGACTGTTGACGGATATTTTGACGCGTTCTTCCAGGGCAATTTTCTTGTCCTTTTTACCGTGATTTTCACCGTAATTTTCTGCGGAGCCGAGTACAAACACGGATATATCAAGAACGTTGCTTCCGTTATATCGAGACGCACAGGTCTGGTGATTTCCAAGCTTATATGCATCTTTATTGAGATAATTGCACTCCATGCGCTTACAGTATTAGGCATAATCATCGGCTGCCGCGGTTTTCTTGACATTACTGAAGTCAATAATGTCCGTGGGGTGGTACTTGAGGTAATCTGGGGAATTCTTATGAACCTGTCAGTGGCTTCCGTTATTATGCTTCTATTCATAATTGCACGAAAGACAACTCTCCCGATGGTTATCGGAATCATATATGTATTGATGGGCAGCACTATATATTCACTTGCTGATCTTATCGTAGAGAAATTATTTAAGATTACGGATTTCTCGGTTGCCGAGTATACCAATATGGGCAATATGCTTTCATATGTTAATTCCACGGCATCGCAGTCCACGCTTATACGTTCGGCAGTCGTTGCCGTTGTATACCTTGTGGCTTCGGCCGTTGTATCATGTATGCTTATGAACAAAAAAGATGTGAAATAGATTTAAAGAAATCAGGCCGTCGGTTCGAGAATGTACCGACGGCCTTTTATAATTATTTTTTCCTTCCGAAAAGACTTTTCTTAACATATTCTTCTTTCCGGTATGATGTCATCTCATATCCTGTCGCTTCTATTGCCGACTTAAGCTCATCTTCGGCAATATCGTCTTCCGAAAGAATAACTGTTTCTTTCTTTGTATGGGAAGAATTTACTTTCTTAACATTAAATTTCTGCCTTATTGTGTCATTGACATGTGCCTCACACATAGAGCACGCCATCTTATCAACACCCAGAGTATATTTGTACATATATGGTATCCTCCTGTATTTTTCTGACTAAATATTATCGCCGCATTCCGTTACGGTCAATTTGTTTTTTTCTCAATAAGCATAAAAAGAACCACACGCTGTTATACCCTTTGCGAGGTCATCTCTGTAACAGTCATCACAGGGATTAAGGCTGTTAACGGTCACATACGGTGTATCAAAAGCTGCTGTGGCATGGATGTAACGGCAGTTTCCGATGTAGATTGCCACATGTCCGGGCCAATATATAAGGTCTCCCATTTCAAGCTGCCTGCACGTTATGTTTTTTACCGGATATTCCGGATTAATCTGTGCATCTCGATATATTATAATACCATTAAACATATAGCTCATAAACGCAAGTCCGGAGCAGTCCATTCCCAATGACGATTTACCGCCCCATCGGTATTGCACGCCATAATATGACATTGCCGCCGATACTATTCCGCGTCTTACTGTCTGCTCGTCACCGTAAGCCATGCGTCTTTTGATAATATACGCACTTCTTATATATCCGGATGCACCGTCCGCCTGTTTTATAAGGGTCCATCCTTCTTTACATTCTTTCAGGACTTTGACAAACGAGCCCTTGATAAGGCTGCCAATTCGATCTGCCCTGACATCCGGAGCATCAAGAACGTCCACATAGGATTCCCTGACAATACAAAGTCCTCCCGTCCAACGTGTAAATTCCTCTTTGGACAATATGCGGATGTCATCCGTTAATATGTATCCAGTATATCCATACCATGTAACAACACGCATCATATTGTTATGTGCGGCATCATCCGGCATGACCATCCAGCCCGAAAACACATCATCAACCGTCTCGGTACAATCTTCATTGTATAATCTTGCATATACGGATTTAACAATTGCGTACTTCATGCAAAAAATCCTTTTTATTCTATGATATGCCGTTTTACTTAATCTGCTCCATATATGGCTTCATATAATCCAGGACTTTCTGCTTAAGCTTATCTTCATCCTCGTTATCTTTATCCGGAACGGGAAGCCACATTATGTTTCCCGTAGTATTTACGGCAATTCCGTCCTCGCCGTACTGCCATATCATGCCACCATAGACGATTCCCGGCTCATTCTTATAATATCCGGTCTCACTATCATCCGCCAGCAGAAGTCTTATCTGTGATGCTCTTATGGGAATACCGTTATATTTTCCGGCAAAAGAAAGGTCGCACTCCATTTCGCTCCAGCTAAGTCCGGGAAGCATTTTATTCATGACCGCACGGATTTCATCTTTATCGAACTCAAATTCATCCGAAACATCAACTTCCGTAATCACTTCCGCCAGCCAGCCGGGCAGCACATACCTCGAATACAGATCCATGATATCGATACTGCCTCTTCCTCCGGCTCTCACCACAACCGTAAGCATAATGGCACCGGCAATGACCATGCCGATGCCAATCCATGTGCATACTATAATGACAAAAGCCCCGATGACAGCCATAAGAATCGATGCGGCGATAAGCGCAATACGCCTGTCATCGCTATGTATCTGTTTCACTATCATGTTCCATGCCCTGTCTTTATCCATAATTCTCCTTAATAAACTTAAACAGTTCATCCATCTGCTCATCTGTTCCTATTGATATTCTCAGATAATCGTCTATTCTCGGTGCATCAAAATGTCTTACATAGATTCCCGCATTTCTTAAATCGTCAAATATCTTCGCTCCCGGTATGGACTTGTGCTTTGCAAATATGAAATTTGCTCCGGAAGGCAGACATTCAAATCCAAGCTCTGTAAGTGCTTTCACCGAACGTTCCCTTGTTGCGGTAACCTTACGCGTAATTTCCTGATAATAGGAATCATTCTCAACTGCTATCGTTCCGAGTTCAATCGACGGACGGTTAAGCGTATATGAGTTTACCGAGTATTTGACATCGTTAAGTGCTTTGATAATGCGCTCACCGGCGATGGCAAATCCTATTCTGAGTCCCGCCATTGAACGTGACTTTGAAAATGTCCTGACGACGATGAGATTCTCATATTCGTCAAGGAGCTCAAGAGCTGATCTTCCTGCAAAATCAACATAAGCCTCATCCACGACCACTATCGATTCCTTGTTGTGGTCAAGTATATCCCTGATAAAATCAAGATCCCTGTATATTGATGTCGGGGCGTTCGGATTGGCGATTACCACTCCGCCGTTATCTTTGTAATAATCTTCGGCGCGTATCATAAAATTCTCATCAAGTGCCGGTCTTTCATACGGTATTCTGTAGACATCGGCCCACACACTGTAGAAAGAATATGTTATATCCGGAAAAAGGATTGGTTTGTCCGAATTAAAAAAAGTCATAAATATCATAGAAAGCACATCATCCGAACCGACACCCGGAAAAATCTGACTGCTCTTAACTCCGTAAAGTCCTGCAAGAGCATCAATCAGGCTGCTTGCTGCCGGATCCGGATAAAGCCTCAAAAGATCCATGTTCATCTTCGCCGCTGCCTCACAGACTGCCGGTGCCGGCGGATATGGATTTTCGTTAGTGTTTAATTTGATAACATTCGTATTTTTCGGCTGTTCACCCGGAACATACGGCTCAACCGTGCGGATATTTTTTTCCCATTCTCTCATAATTCACCTCTTAGTCTGTAAGTCCGAATTCTTCGGCAAGTTTCTTAAATTGCGGAAGGGAATTCGTTATAGTATTATACGATACACAGTAGGCAATTCTCGCAAATCCCGGACACGCAAATGTACTTCCCGGAACTATAAGGATGTTATATTTCTTCGCTCTCTCGCAGAATTCCTTATCATCTACAGGCGTCTTCACGAACATGTAAAATGCGCCCTCCGGCTTAATGCATTCAAATCCGAGTTCCAAAAGTCCCTTATATAATGTTTCCCTGTTACGGTTATATGCAGCTATATTCTCTGATACATCAACATCAACGCATCTGCCGATAACTTTCTGCATAAGTGACGGTGCATTAACGAATCCGAGAATTCTTGTAGCCACATTACATGCCGTCTTAATCGTTGCCGAATCATCGAGTGCATCAGGTATTACAAGGTATCCGATACGTTCACCCGGAAGTGAAAGCGACTTACTGTATGAATATCCGACAACGGTGTTGTCATAGTATTTCGTAAGATACGGAACTTCCACTCCGTCGTATGCAAGTTCCCTGTACGGTTCATCCGAGAAAAGAATTATTACCCTGTCGTATTCTTTCTGCTTGCGCTCTAAAATCTCTGCCATCTTCTTGATCGTATCTTCTGAATATACAACTCCGGTAGGATTATTCGGAGTGTTTACGATAACTGCCTTGGTCTTAGGCGTTATCATTTTCTCAAATGTATCAAGATCCGGCTGGAAAGTAGCGGTATCAGGTGGTACAACCACAAGCTTTGCATCAACATTGGCGGCATATGATCTGTATTCGCCGAAATAAGGTGCAAATGCAATTATCTCATCACCGGCGTTGACAACCGCCTTAAATATAACATTAATTCCGCCTGCCGCACCGACTGTCATAATTATATTGGTCTCATCAAAATCCGTTCCGAAACGTCTGTTGAGTGATGATGCCACAGCCGCTCTTACATCCTCGTATCCCGAATTACTCATATATCCGTGAAGTACTGTTGATTCTTCCTCATCAACAAGTGCCTTGATTGCTTCATTAACCTGGGCAGGAGCCGGCACATTAGGATTACCGAGGCTGAAATCGTATACATTCTCTGCTCCGTATATTCCTGCAAGGCGCTTGCCTTCCTCAAACATCGCTCTGATAACCGAGCTGTTGTTAACCAAATCTATCATTTTATCAGATATCATATATGCTTCCTCCTGTTGTCTGATTTAAGTTAAGTATATTCCCTGCGGTTTTATAAAACAAGTATTTTATTTTTGTTTTTGCTTAATTCGGTTATATGTGTTAGAATTGTCTCGATTTCAGAAAGATATGAGGATATTATAATGAAAAAAATTATCACAACAATATTAGCCTCGCTGGCTCTGTGTGCTGTTTTCACATTATCGGCGGACATAACATCTGCTGCGGATACTGTGGAACTCACGCCGGAATATGCCACATCAAACGGCGCGTCCGTATATGATATGACGGGCGGTTCCTACGATACGATGTCCACATTCAACTCGGGCGATACGATAACAATAAGTTCATCCACACCGATTGCACATCTGTATATCGCATGGAATAACAAAACCGTCTCTCCATGGACACTGACACTTGAAGACGGTTCTGCACAGGAATGCGGTACAAACGGTTATCTTCATGAATATGTGAAACTTGACAAGCCGTCAACCAAGGCAGTCATCAATATCAAAGCTGATGGCATGAAAATATGCAAATTATATGCTTTCGGTGAGGGCGATGTTCCTTCGTGGGTACAGCAATGGAATCCCCCATGCGATGAAGCTGATATTCTGCTCGTCTCAACCCACGCGGACGATGAACAGCTTTTCTTCGGCGGAATCATACCGTATTATGCCGGCGAGCTTGGCCTCAAGGTTCAGGTAGCCTATTATACCAATTACTGGAATGGTGCCAACATAAGGGAACATGAGAAGCTTGACGGTCTCTGGACTGTCGGTGTTCGCAACATCTCCGTAAACGGTGATTTCGATGATATATATGCCACTTCGCTCGAAGCTGCCAAAGAAGTTTACAGTTACAATGACACAGTTGCTTTCATGACGGAACTTATCCGCCGCTTCAAACCTCTCGTCCTGGTCGGTCAGGATCTTAACGGTGAATACGGTCACGGCGGCCATATGATAACATCCGCTGCGATATGTGATGCCGTAAACGTGAGTGCAGATGCCGCTTCATATCCCGAATCGGTCGATAAATACGGAACTTATGATGTTCCGAAGACTTACCTGCACCTCTATCCCGAGAACCAGATTAACCTTGACTGCCGCAGGGCTTTATCCAGATTCGGCGGCAAGACAGTCCTTGAGGTTGCCGCTGACGGCTATCTGCAGCATGCTTCACAGCAATGGTGCTGGTTCTATGTATCGGATGATTACCAATACAGCTGTGCCAAATTCGGTCTCTACCGTTCAACCGTAGGTGCGGACACCGGCAATGATATTCTTGAAAATGTGGTGACATACGAGGAACAGGCACGCATCAAGGCTGAGGAGGAATCCTCCCGTCAGGCTGAATCGGAATCGGAAAGCATTGCACAGTCCATCGCAGAATCTGAGGCTCAAAGCGAGTCTGAGTCAGAAAGTGCAGCCATCCTGGCAGAGCAGAAAGCATCTTCCCGCTCCCGCGCGATAATAACTGTAGTTATTGCCGTTGTTGTAATTGTTATCCTGTTGTTCGTATATATTATAGTTAGAAATAATTTAAGAAATTCACGCAAAAGAAAGAAAAGAAAAATCCGTTAGTTTCATATACTGTAATCTTTAAGTTTCTGCCTCTTAGTGGCGTAATCCGGACAGTATCGGGAAACTTCATCCCAGAATTCTTTGGAATGATTCATATATTTTCTATGGCAGAGCTCATGTATTATAACATAATCCATGAGCTCTTCCGGCATATAATACAGTCTGTAATTAAAATTCAAATTCCCTTTGGAACTGCAGCTTCCCCACCTGGTCTTCTGATTTCTAACCGTTATCCCGTTATATGTAACATTAATCAGTCCGGCATAGTATGCTGTCCGCTCTGCAAACTTCGCCTTAATCCTGTTAAGTTGTGCAGCATTGATTTCCTCCGGTTTCGGAAAAACATGTTCCGGCTTACTGTTCTGTTTTGTGATCATTAGATTGTATTTTGTGATAATCCAGTTTTCATGCGCCTTTACAAATGCATCTATCTCAGCTTTACGGCTGTACAACGGTGCGCGCACGATCACTTCGCCGCCCTCTCTTACTTCAAGGGCCAGTGTACGGCGGCGGGAACGGATAATTTTAATTGGGATGTCTGTCATAGTGAGGGACCTCCGGTTGCAATGAATCTTTCCATATTTTATTGTAAGTTCTTTTGATAACCTTTTTATACCCTCTGTGTCATATTCCTCAAGTTCTTTACCCTATCCTTGAAGACGTCAATATCATCGAGCATCTCATATGGTTCGTACTCACCATATGCTGACGGTCTGCTTATTGTTACCAATTGTATGCCCTTTCCCGATACTGCTCTGTTTAATTCATTTACCATATTGCTTAATTCTTTTCCATGTCTTGTTTTTACTGCAATACAGCCCTGTTTATCAAATTCTTTTGCAATCAGATAACACATTTTGAAGCACCTCCCGAAACATATTTTCATTCAATATTTTCCCGTTTTCGTATAATTTTCTTAATTTCAATCCTACATCATCAGGATAATTTTTTTTATACAAATATTTGTGGAGCCAGTTATTTATCTGCCTGTCATAATAAGTATTCATCTGTATCTCTATAGGGTAATGACTATGGTCTAGCTGAAAATATAAATGTACACCTCTATATCCATCATCATTTGCTTTACCTTGTGACATATCAACTATTCTAATCTTGTCTATATTATCGTGATTCAGAATTCCATCATAATTATCGCACAACATACGAAATAGAGTCAGGCATTTCCATTTCCATTCCCATACACGCCTTCTGCTTTGATTCCGTCTGTGTCTTTTCTTTCGCCTCTTCCGCAGCGTACACTCCCTGTTGTGTTTTCTTTGAAGAAAAGACGGACATACATGCCCGCCTTCTCCATGGTTATTTTCTCGTTTTATTTTTTAACTATCGTTTCTATGAATTCAAATTTTCTCTGCGTTTCTTTACGGTAATAATCAATCCCGTTCCGGAAAGAATTGATAGTATAAACAGCCATACACTCGGTGTGTTGTCTCCGGTTTTAGGTGCAGTCACATCCTTCTTATCAGTTCCACTCGATGGCTTGTCATCAGAGGAATTGCTATTGTTATTATCATTCTGGTTGTTATTACTGTTATCAGAGATATTTGCTTTGGTGGTAAATGTGGTGCTTGCAGAACCATCCGTCCAAAGGATTTCAACTGTATGGTTTCCTGCCGAAAGTGTATTCAGGTAGGAAGCTTTCAGTGTGATAATGGTAGAGCCTTCCTTTGCAGTGTAGTTGCTCTTGTCTATCAAATTTCCGTCCACCTTAACTCCGGTAAACTTGGAGAAGTCTCCGTTACCCCGGATGGTGATATTACCATCACTGTCATGCGTCCAACTACTGTTTGCTCCATCAATAATCTGATAGGTGTTATTCGGTGTGTCAGGATTATCGGAACCGCCCGCATCCTGTACGGTCAATGTTGCAGAATTACTCTCTACGTTTCCTGCGCTGTTTGAAACAACACACTTATACTTAAATCCGTTGCAGCTTATATTGACTGTGGATGTGGTATAGCTCGTTGCCGTTGCACCGTCAATGTTTACCCATCCTTTCCCATCATTTCTGTCTATCTGCCACTGATAGGTAAGATCTGTACCGCTTGCTGCTATGGTAAAGGACGCAGTCTCACCTACCTTCACTGTCGCATTTCCAGGCTGTGTGGTTATGCTTGGTGCAATCACATCCGGCACATCCGGTGTCTGGCTTTCCTGTTTAAAGGTAACTTCTATGGTGTGATCAGTATTCACATCACTAAATGTGTAGCTTGTGGTTGCTGTCACTTCCGAACCATCCACCTTTACGTCCGCAATATAATATCCTTCGTTCGCCTTGATTGTATATGTAAGCTGACCTGCGGCAGATACCGTTGTCGTGCCACCGGGAGAGATTGTTCCACCGATACCTGCCGTTGCGGTAATCTTGTAGCTTGCTGTACCGCTCGGAGGCGTTATCGGCGCTGTATCCGCCGTAAAACTCCAACTTCCACGGAATACCACGGTTGTGCCGTTTAGGTTGCCGGCATCCCAGCCCGAAAAAGCCCATGTGCCGTTTTTACCATCCTTTTGTGCCTGAATGCATGTTGTGGAGGTATATTTCTTATCCACAGCCGCCTTCGCCTGTTGCACACTCGAATAGGAGCTGCTATTTAGCGGCAGCGTTGCGCCTGTCGGGAATACAGAGCCCCAATTGTATTGCACCGTATAATTTTTTGTCACCGGCGGCTCGGGGCGTTCCTCAGACCTTTTATAAATATAACGAATCGTCATACCACTGTTCGGGACAGCATTTTCCATCCCCTCCGCTTTAACAAAAGTGTAGCCGTGCAGTTCCTGCGGCGGCTGCCAATCAACCTTTTTGCCTACCGGAACAGTAAAGGTAGTCGGCATGGTGTTTGGAACATCTGTGCCATCCTCCAGCTGATATTGGATGGTGACATTGACATAGCGCTGCTGCTCCGTATCATCATCAGCCAATACCTCGCCTGTCGCATGATCTACAATCTCAAAGCCGATGGTATCGCCGGATTGCAGAATGGCATTCTCCGGAATCGTGTAAACCAGAGAGCAGTTGACAAGGCCGGAATTAAAGTCGCTGCCCTCGTAATCCAACGCACCCTTTGTCCAGAATTTGCTTTTCTCTTTCCAAACAGGGATGTCAAACTCCTGCGTAGTGAAAACCTGCTCCCCATCTGTCGTGACCGCTTTTTCGCCGTTGGAATGTTCCACCCACAGGCGCAGGGTCACCGTCTTCGCTTGGGTATTCGAAAGATTTTGTATAATGGTGCGCAGCTCAACCTGCTGCCCCTTCATGCTGCTATAATCAAAGCTGTTTTTACTGCCGCCGCTTAATAGACGGCTATTCCTGTCATTTTGATAGCTCGCATATGCGGAGGAATTCGCTGCCTCAAAGGCAGAAGGATCTTTTGTGGGATTTCTGTAACCGCCGATATACTTTTTCACCTCAGGAACAGCCACATAAAGCGCAGGGGGATTTGTAATGAGCTGACTCATGACCTTTATGCCCTGTAGCTTGCACACATCGCAAAAATCATTCTGAAAGGTCTCTCGCATCAGACAATCCCTGCTGGAATTATAGGTATAAGGATAGTAGTCAAGATGCGGGCAGGTATAGGTATTACGGAAGCCAAGCAGCTGCTTCCACTTCACTTTCGTGGGATCTTTTGTTGCAGTCATATTCAGTGATGTAGTGTAATTCCACTCATCTACAGGAACAGTGCTATAATTATATTCATCTCCCAGATGGAACAGACCGTGTCCCAGTTCATGCCGCTGGGTAAACGCAGAATATGCGTTTCTCGCTGACGCAACAATATAGTGAATACCATATTGTTTATTATCATGAGAGCCACCGAAATACTCACCGCTATTCGCCAACACAACGAATTGGTTGATATTTTCATACACATAATCATACTGTCTATAATTATGATCCATCGTGTTTTCGTTTGGATGCGTTTCATTAGGAATATGTGCGTCATGAATCTTCTCGATAAACGCAGGGCCTATGATGCGCTCCAAAACATGGTTGCGCCAGTTCCCTTTGTTAGTAGAAATTCCTCCTTTGGCGGTCGCAGCAAAAAATGTGCTGGTACCGCCATAGCCATCCACCGATGCCGTGCAGAGTGCATAGACATTAAAGCGATCCGCCATGCTGCGATATGGCTCTATCTGCAATACCTCCCCCCACAGCTTTTTTACATCCTCGACAAACTGCTTTTGCTGGCTTTTGGTGTAGCCCTCGGCGCAGTACACAATCACCATGTTCTCCTTATCGCTGCGAGGCTTCTGGATTGTATACACCGGTACGGTTACATTTGCATATGCAGGATCCTCAGTGTAGAGGGTACTCATCTCCAGCTGTAGATACTCATCCGTGTTCACATTCCAGTCACCATTCACATCCTCTCGCACAGCGCCGGATATGCCAATGCTGTCATCCGGCGCATCCGGTGCGGAAACAACATAGGGGTCCTGTGCGCTCTGTCCTGTGCCGGATGATACGGTGTAATTTTCCGTATTCAGATAGAAGGCAGGACGAACGCCGTAATATCCCTTATAGGGTGCGTCACGCAAAATATTCCCTTGAGGGGTCACAAATCGCATATCATGGTTACAGGTTGTAATCGGTGTACGCAGCCAATAGTTCCATGCTACACCGCTTCTGTTTTTTGCGATATGGTAGCCGTTCAGGTTATCATTAACCGTTTTGAGCTGCTGAACATCCAGCAGAAAAACTCTATCCCAAATATATTCATAATGGGCACTGTCATACCCATCCGCTACCGTATCAATTGTGGTGTTATAGGGAAGATCAACACCGGCTGCGTCGATATAACCTGCCGTATACTCCGGATGGGAAACGATAGAACGCTGCTTCACCGTTCGAATCGCTCCCAGCTCATCCGAACGAAAGCTGCGAAGGAAGCCCTCCTTTTGGTCATATGCTGCCGTTTTAGGATAGACAGAATCCTCTGTTGGCGGATTTCCGCAAAGCCATTTCACTTTTCCTGCTTCAGCGTTGGAATTGAGCCAAGAACGTATGTTGCTGTCTCTCCAGTGGTTAGAACCAAAATTATCTCTCCAGCTATTGCGCCGGTGCGAGCCTGTTTCGGCATTTTTGTTGGTTTTTGCATCATAGGGCATGTAATCACACAATACTCTATCCGAAAGCATCAATGGCCCATTGCTATCCTTCGCTACACAACGCCACACAATTGGCACTCCCCCATAAGTACCCATCTGAATGTAGTCACCAATTTCGATGGTTGGCTTGTTATCTGCCGCCCTAACCTGCAAAGGGCATAGCACCAAAATTACCGCAAGCAGCAGAGATACCGTTCGTTTGCCATATTTATGTTTGATAATATTCATAAAGTCCTCCTTTTGTCATTCTCTCCTGAGCGTCATTCACGGTCAGTAGGCTTCTACTCCCCCAATTTTGACATATGTCAATTTATACAATTGCTGCATCATCGATATTCACCTCATTTCTACTTGAGTTATTGCAAAAAATAGGTCTTTCTGCGATAACCCCTTGTGCCAAATGCTGAAACACCTTCATAAAGATGTAATAGCTTATTTATTTTAGAAAAGTATCCGACAAAAAACTCTACACTTCCGACAAAAAATATATATATTTCTCAGATCATATCATGGCGATGTACATTTGTCAATGATGTGACACCTCAAGATCACCACAGTCCTGATACTTCTTATACATGTCATTGATATAAATCGTAGGCGAAATATTCCTGCCTTCCTCTCGTAAGATGATGCCATCAAGAGTCACATTCACCTTTTCCACGGGTTCTGCCACAAGCTCCATTCCTTTGAACTTCTCAGGCATATAATCCATAAACTTTTCTTTTACTACTTCCTTAAAAATCTCGTAATTCATCATATTACGGTTCCTCCTTAATCTAAATTGTCATACAAAATCCCTTCATCCTCGGGATTTTTGTGTTCTCTGTAACTGTTGTCTTCTTCGATTCCCATATCAAAAGTGGTATGAGATTTTCTTTTCTTTCTGTAATAATTCTTGAGAAACATGCACTTTCTACAGTCCTCACAGAATAATTCTTCCGGCGGAATGCCAAGTGCCTTTGCAATCCTGTTCAACGTTCCCGTCCTTGGAACTCTTGAACCATTTTCGTATTGGGCAATTCTTACATCACCTCTATTTTCAAAACCACTTTTCTCGCCCAGTTCCCTGAGTGTCATTTTTTGTCGTTTTCTGTAATATCTGATTCTTTCTCCTACCACTGTTTGTCCTCCAAATCAAAAAAAGCAGGGAACATAAGTCACTGGCTTACATTCCCCGCAAGGTTAATTGTTACTGTTTATTCTTTTTCTTTCTTCCACGAAGTCCTACTCCAACACCTGTAATAAGTGCAAGTGCACCAATTCCAAGATAAAGAAGCGGATTTGCATTGTCGCCTGTCTGTGGAAGCTTAGGCTCTGTCGGTACATTGATATTGTCAACTTATCATTAACAATATTAACTACTGCATCCTTCTTATTATGAAGGACTTCATTAATTTTCTGTATCATTTGTTCATTAGAATTTATGAAACTCATTTTCTAACTCGCTCCGTAATTTGTTATCTGATATTCAGTATATCATATATTCTTATTTTTTCATATCCAAAATATTATTTATATATTGTCAAATATATATATTAGCCAGATATAAGAACTTTAACTTGCAAGTTCTTCATACCACATTGTGTATATATTTTTAGTATTATAATGATATATCGAATGTGGATAAATTTACAAATATAAACATATATACTCTAATCACAAAATATTATTGTAATGTCGAATGTCTGTGTACCGCCCGCACCGCATGTTCATAATATATTATACGTCCGGTCAACAGGCTAAAGCCCATACAATAAAAAATCGCCACCAATTAAGGTAACGATTTTTTTGCGTTTTATTTAATTTACAATTCAAGGGAATTTTCGTTCAGCAGGAACTCATAAAGTCCGAGATGAAGTATTCCATCCTCATCCGTCCAAGGCTTCATTGAGGTCTTGCTGATAATTATCTTCTTGAAGAAATCCTTGGTGTTCTTCAAAGGTCTGAGTTCAGTTTCAAGTTTTGACGGCTCTGAAACATTCAGTGCAGATTGAATATAGTATTTTTTAGAACCTTTGTTTACTACAAAATCTATCTCGCACTGTTTTTTCGACCTTTTTCCTGCAATCGCTTCCACAATCTCTACAACACCGACATCAACGGAATACTCTCGACACAGAAGTTCATTGTATATAATGTTCTCCATTATGTGCGTTTCTTCCTGCTGCCTGAAATTAAGTCTTGCGTTACGAAGTCCGATGTCGGTGCAATAATACTTTGACGGGTATTCAAAATACTTTTTGCCTTTTACATCGTATCGTTTCGCATTGCTGAACAGGAACGACTCAATTAGATAAAAGAGTGTGCAAATAGTTCATCTTCTCTGCATCGCTCTTTTTTGTTAAAACAAGCGGCATACCACTATTTTTTGCAAAATATCAAGTGTTCACTTGAAACTTAGGTGTATTTGCACCTAAGTTCTCATTATAACCTCATCATTTCTTCAGTATTTCATATATTCATACTTTTTCATATCTGAAATTACTCGAATACCGAAAAAAGCCATCCTCCTGGACAGCTTTTAACTATATCATTCTAATTATCATTCATCTTCGCAAGCTTGGCAGCCTGGTCGGCAGCAATACATGCATCGAGAATTTCCTGAATATCTCCGTCCAGGATTTTATCGAGCTTATAGAGCGTAAGTCCGATTCTGTGGTCCGTAACACGACCCTGTGGGAAGTTGTAAGTACGAATTTTCTCGGAACGGTCGCCCGTACCGATCTGGCTTCGTCTGGCATCAGCTTCCGCATCATGTGCTTTCTGGCACTCAAGGTCATACAACTTGGCACGCAAAAGCGCAAAAGCTTTATCCTTGTTCTGGATCTGGGACTTCTCAGTCTGGCTATAAATTACGATACCTGTCGGGTAATGTGTAAGACGAACGGCAGAGTCGGTTGTGTTAACGCACTGTCCACCGTTACCTGACGCACGCATTACGTCGATACGGATATCTTTCTCATCAATATGGACCTCAACATCCTCCGCTTCCGGCATTACCGCTACAGAAGCTGTCGATGTGTGTATACGTCCGCCCGACTCAGTCTCAGGAACACGCTGCACGCGGTGGACACCACTCTCGTACTTAAGAACCGAGTAAGCTCCCTGTCCGGTTACCATGAATTCCACTTCTTTCATGCCGCCTATACCTGTCTCTTCGGCATTAACAACCTCAACCTTCCATCTTCTGGACTCGGCATAATGCGAATACATTCTGAAAAGCTCAGCCGCAAAAAGAGCAGCCTCATCGCCACCGGCACCGGCACGGATTTCCACGATAACGTTCTTGTCATCATTAGGATCCTTAGGAAGGAGAAGAATCTTAATCTTCTCTTCAAGTTCTGCAACTTTAGCCTTGGCCGAGGAAAGTTCCTCCTTAAGCATATCACGCATCTCTTCATCATTCTCTTCATCGAGCATTTCAAGGCTGTCGGCAATATCCTGATTAGCCTTCTTGTATTGTGTATATGCCTCTACAAGCGGCGTCAAATCGCTCTGCTCTTTCATAAGTTTCCTGAAACGGTTCTGGTCCGATGTTACATCCGGACTTGCAAGTTCGGCATTCAGATCCTCGTATTTAATTAAAATGTCTTCAAGATTTTCAAACATTATATCCTCCGTCCGCAGACAACCCTGTCATGACCGGCAAGGTCTTTTATGACTTCGATATCCGCAAATTTATTTTGTTCAAGCAGGCTGCATACATCATCTGCCTGATTATATCCTATTTCCATTATCAGCCGGCCTCCGGCTTTAAGATGTGACGGGCTTTCAGCTGCCAGTATCCTGTAGAAAAAAAGACCGTCCTCATGCCCATCGAGGGCGCCAACCGGTTCACTTGTACGTACCTCAGGCTCAAGTTCCTCTATATCCCGTGTCGGAATATACGGTGGATTTGACAATATCATATCATACATACCGCTTACTCCGGTAAACATATCGCTTCTGATATAATTAATATCAACTCCGGCGCGCATTGCATTGTCCGCCGCAACCGAAAGTGCCGCAGACGATATGTCAACGGCATTAACCGCAACATTATCATACCCGCGTTCCCTGCATTGCAATGCATAACTAACGGCAATACATCCCGAACCCGTACACATATCGAGCACCTTCATTCCGTCAGATGCATATTTAAGCGATTTCTCCACCAGAATCTCAGTGTCAAAACGCGGTATCAGCACATCAGGCGTAACCCTGAATTCATATCCCATAAAATATGCATGTCCTGTTATATATTGCAAAGGCTCTCTTCGTACACGTCTCTCAATCATGCTGTCAAACAGTTCCGTCCGTGCATTATCGGTGCATTCATCACCACTCTTCATGAAATAATCCGTGCGGCTTATATTAAATGCCTCGCTCATAAGAATCCAGGCATCATTATCGGCCTCTTCAATCTCAGCTTTCTGAAGTTTCCGTATGGCCTCCTGCAGAATCTGTCTGTACGTCATTATCCTTATCTCCAAAATTCTCTTTGAGATATTCTCTCCAGTCAAAAACAGCCTCAACAGACTTGATTCCGACCTCTATCATACTGTCATCCGGCTCCTTTGTGGTAAGTCCCTGAAGAAGAAGCCCCGGCTTACTTAATATATCTGTGAACTTATTGTCATGCGTTCCAGCAAATCTCAATATCTCGTATGAAATACCAGCTATTACAGGTATAAGTACTATTCGTGACAACATTCTGAGTACCTTGGAATCAAATCTTACAAACATAAGAACAAGAATAGATATGCACATTACTATGAGCATAAAACTCGTTCCGCATCTCTTATGCTCCTTGGAACTCTTTCTGACATTCTCGACATTAAGCTCAAGTCCGTGTTCAATACAGTTGATGCACTTATGCTCTGCGCCATGATACATATATACACGCTTAATGTCCTTCATCAATGATATGAGTGAAACATATCCGACAAAAATACATACTCTTATAAGTCCTTCTATAAGTATTACCAATGATTCGCTCTTAATATATCTGCCAATAAGAAGTGACAGATAATACGGTCCGACCATGAATATACCTACCGCAAGCACAACGGAAATAAGAATTGTGATCACGTTAAACACCGCATCCGATTTTTTTTTCTCTTCTCCGGTCTCCTTAGATGCATCTTCGTCTTCTTCTATAAAAGATGTCGAATATGTCAGTGTAGACATCCCAAGTACCAGGGAATCTATAAAATTAACTATTCCTCTGACAAAAGGCAGACGGAAGAATGCATTCTTCGCTGCTATTCCGCCGCACTCATCTGTCTTAACTTCTATTTCACCGTCAGGCTTACGAACCGCTACAGCGTACTTGTTCTTATTTCTCATCATTACGCCTTCAATTACAGCCTGTCCGCCTATTCCGGAATATTTCATAATATATATCTCCTTATACGCAAAATGGGTTGAGATTAGATAATCTCAACCCTATTACCCGTCCAACTGTTAGTTGTTCTGTGTTACGCCATACTTCTTATTGAACTTGTCAATACGTCCACGAGCTGCAGCAGCCTTCTGCTGGCCTGTATAGAACGGATGGCACTTAGAACAGATTTCTACGTGGATATCTTCCTTAGTAGATCCTGTTACGAATTCATTACCACAGTTGCAAACAACCTTTGCCTGATAGTAATCTGGATGGATTCCTTCTTTCATGATTTCACCTCGCTATTATAAAATCCACTATGACATACCATATGGTCTATCGTCATAATAACAATTTTACCAAATTTGCTGCCAGCGTACAATTCGCTTTATCTTAAAACAGCTTTTAAAGTATATCATACTAATTTATCCAATGCAACCACTTTTTGAATTATTCTGCGTCTTGTGAAGGAATATTATTAAGAATATCCTCAAGTGAATTGTCAGTGACATACGAATTCACATTGTACAGAAAAAGCACATCGGTAATTCCGCTTCCGCGCACCAGTTCATATATATCATCATAATAATATCTCGGATCCACAACTATTATGTGGTCATAATAAGGCGTGAGCATCGGAATCATGCAGTTCGCATATGAATCTTTTATTACAAGAAGATTCTTACCGGTTCCCGCATTAGTCGTTATGTCAACTTCCGAATAATTACCGCCCATAAAGACAAGATATTTGTCTTTCTCTCCAAGCTTGCTCTCGTCAAAAAGCGTGGCTTTCTTTTCCGTCTTTTCAATGTAATTAACGACATATGAACCTTTACTGTTCCTCGGAACACATATATTCACATTGTCGTAACTGCTGTATATTCCACAGTTAGAGGCCTGTGTTCCCTGAAAATCACCTGCGACGGACATAAAATCATAATCCACCGAATCCGTATCAAGCCCCACTGCTTTGGCATAATCCGTAAATGCGATAAACGCACCGCGCGTGGTCCAATGATGATCCGTCTTATAATATAACTGCTGGGAAACATTATCTTTTAATGTGTCATACACATCCACAAACCTGATTTTATCCGAAAGATTATCTTTTACGAAATCCATCGTGTCTCTCTGCGTGGATTTGACGTTGTACGGAAGCTTCGCCTCATATATGCTCACTGCATTTGGAACAAGCATAAAATTCACATCAACATCCTTATCCACATTTGCGGCAAATTTATTGATACTTTTCGTCAGTTCTTCAACTTTCTGCTCATTGAATTCTTCCTCACCGGCTATAAGATAACCGTTTGACGCAATATATACGCCGTTAATCCTACGCTGGCCGAACAGCCTTAATGTGTTGGTTTTTAATGCAATGCATGCATCCCTTACCGGGAACTGATCCGTAAGATAAGTTTCAAAATCAGTCATAAAACTGCCGTTTTTCACCGTTTCCGCACTTATCTTCGGAAACGTTGCCATATATCTGTTTTCTTTCTCCGAGAATTTGACATCTTTGGATGCAAACATCCACACAGGCATCAGACAAAGAAAAATTATCGTAATAATTCTTGAAGCACTTTTTTTCATAAACGCTCCCTCCTAAAACCTGAAATACAGGAATGGATTATAACTCTCGCTCACAAGAAATGCCACCGAGAGCACAAACAGTAATATACATGCTATCCATTTAATAACTGCCGGTTTCTTACCATTGTCATCAAAACTTACCACGGCAGGCACCATTCCAAGAATCATGATTACAATATATCCCAACAGATAGAATAATGTATCGGCCGTTGCAAAACCGTTGGCACCAAACATGGTTCCAAGGTAATCGGCTGCCCCGGAGAATGAATTGCTGAAGAAAAATACCCATCCGATGATCACTATAATAAATGTTGTAAGCCAGTTAACCGCTTTCGGAAGCTTCGCGCGGAGCTTATTTAACACAAATTTCTCAAGAATAAGAAGTATGCCGTAATAAAGTCCCCATGCCACGAAATTCCATGCAGCGCCATGCCACAATCCCGTAAGCGACCACACGATCAAAAGGTTAATAACCTGCCTGAATTTGCCTTTACGGTTACCTCCGAGAGGTATATACAGGTACTCCTTAAACCATGTACTGAGTGATATATGCCATCTTCTCCAGAACTCTGTAACACTTGTAGACGCATAAGGTCTGTCAAAGTTCTTCGGAAAAGTAAATCCAAGCATCTTGCCGAGTCCTATTGCCATATTGGAATATCCGGCAAAATCATTAAAAATCTGTAATGTATAAGCAATCGCACCAATCCATGCAACCACAGCACCGCGATCCGTCATTCCCAGAATCTCCGTGTGGACTGCTCCTATGCAGTTGGCAAGAATTACTTTCTGTGCAAGACCTTTTATGAATGTAAGGACACCGCCGGAGAAATCATTTCCGGAGAATCTCCTCACGGTAAGCTGTCTCTCAATATCTTCATAACGCACTATCGGTCCGGCTATAAGCTGCGGGAACATCGTAATGTATACTGCAAAAGGCAATATTTTCTGCTGGGCTTTGCTGTCCTTACGATATACATCAATAATATATGACATCGCCTGGAATGTGTAGAATGATATACCCACAGGCAGCGCAAGCTCCCTTTTATGAATGGATAATCCCGCTATTGAATTAATTGTATCCACAAGCATTCCCGAATACTTGAAATATCCGAGTATCAGAATATTGATTATTATTCCGAATACAAGTGTTGCTTTCGGATGGCTGCTCTGTTCTATATCTTTTCCGATCAGGTAGTTAAATAAGATACTTATAACCATAAGGATAATATATACAGGCTCGCCCCATGCATAGAAAACAAGACTTGCAATAAGCAGAATCACGTTCTTCCATGTAATATCTTTGCATATATAATATAGAAGGAGCGTTATCGGCAAAAATATAAATAAAAAGTTCAGACTGCTGAAAACCATTTGTTCGCTCCTATTCCGTTATACTTTTCGTAAATGCCTTCTCGATTGAACCGGCATCTTCCGAAACCACATATAACACATATTTACCTTTTTGTTCCAATATGCTTTCCGACAAAAGCTTGTACTGATCTGCAGCATATGACTTGAAAAGTTCCATATTGGTCTCTTTGAGGGTATTGATTATATCTATTATATTCTCACCCTGGTCTTCTGACTTAAGGCGTATAACCAGAATAGTTTCACTGTTCATTACCGACTGGTGTCCGTAATATGCTATCCCATCGTAATCATTGGCATTTACGCCAAATGATTTCTTAAATTCGGTGTTGCCGAATTTTTCCATATCTCCCATGTCGGTTGATTGTATTATGTTATCCATAATCTTTGTGGCATCCACGTCGGTATAACTGTTCTGCCGGCTTATAAAAATGACAAAAGCAACCAGGCATACCACAACCAGAAATTCTTTTACTCTAAGTGACATATCAGTATATACCCATTTCCTTAACCAGATAATTAATCCATTTTACATAAAGCGGGCGCTGCACATGTATACCATCCTTGGTATACAAATCACCGTTATCAACAAACAACTGTGAATCCTCGCTATATGCTACTCCAAGTTCCACACACATCGCACGGATGCGCTCGTTATAAGTGCCTACCATCTTAAGACGGTCCTGTGCATCAACAGCAGCCTGCTTAACAGGCATAAGTCCGCATACTATTATCTTTGTAGACGGAAGACCGGCCTTGAGTTTCTTAATATCTGCCGTGTAATTGTTTATAAAAGCATTCATAATCTGCTTGTCGTCGCTCATCTCATTCAGTCCGTAGTGGAGAACAAGATATTTAGGATTGTAATTTATTACAGTGCTAATGTTGTTTTCAAGATGCGGTTTAAGGAATGCGCCAACCGTGGCAATTACATTTCCTTTGTTGGCAAGTTCAAAATCCGAAAAACCTGTCATTATTGAGTCACCGACAAAAAGGGTATCCTTGAAGACCTCTTTGGTGGAAATTGTTCCCGCTGCCAGTTTGTCTGCCACAGCGGATGCTTTATCGCTGTCAACGGTATACGGCAGATAACACGACTGGTTACTTCCGTAAAAACCTGCCGGCAGGTTTCCCTTAGTGCCACTGTTATTATCAGGCTTTGCTGCCGGCTGGGTCTCCGTTGCTTTAGTCGGGGCTTCCGTCTCTTCCGGTTTGGTTCCTGGTTCATCGGTCGGAGCTTCCGTTTCTTTATCCGCGGATGTTTCCTCCGCCTGTGAATCCGTAGTCTCCGGGTTGGTTGTATCCGAATCCCTCAGGTTGTTCTCAACTTTCTTCACATCCTGGCTTTCCAATGCCGCAAGGTATGATTCGCCTTCGGATGTATTTGTTTTGTTTCCTTTGTTAATATTCGTAACAACTGTTGTTATTATCAACAGCACCAGTATCGCAATTGATATTATAAGTGCCGGTATTAATTTAGTCTTGTCCATTGCAGACACCTCTCTCATATTTTAATTAAATTTTTCAGAGTCCCATTGTTGTCACAAGGTTCTTAAGCCAATAACCCGTATAGAACTCTTTGGTCAAATGAAGTCCGTCACTTCCGAACACATCCTGATGCTCCATCATATAAGCATTGTCACTTAAATATTCCACACCGATTTCCATGCACATTTCACAGAGTTCAAAATCATAATCATTGATATATTCAAATCTCTGCTGTGAACCGAATATCGTATAACAAACCGGGAACACTCCGCTGACAATTATCCTTGTATCCGGGCATGCACTCTTAAGACGCAGAAGCAGATCCTTATACTGGTTGATTCTGTTACTTCTCTCCTCTGCCGATGTAGAAAGGGTATTTATTCCGTAATGGACAATAACCGCATCTTTTCCGGATGCCATAGTTATCACGCTGTCCATATTATCATTGAAGAAATCATAACTTTCGCCGTTACGCGCAACGATGTACTCTTCCGAAATAATTCCATTGGTAGCAAGTGCCCTTATCTGTGAATCTCCGGTAAATGACATATTTGAAAAAGCATCGGCGAATGATAAAGTACCGTTATTGAGGCCATCTACTTTCTGTCGGGCTGCCGTAATATCAACGCTTCTCAAAACATAATTCGGCGGATAAGGCAGGTTTCTTACATTGACAGCATTAACATCAACAGATGCTTTCAAACCGTCATATGTAAATTCTATTGTATTGGTTCCTTCCGTAAGCCTGAAGCTGTCATCAAGTACAACACTCTCATAATCGGTAACTCTTTCAGTGCTTCCGTCTTCACGTTCAAGTATAACCTCGAAGCTGTCCGGAACCGCCTGTCCTCCGGCATACAGAACATCTCCGAGATACTGTACTTTAAGTGATTTTTCTTTAGAATTATTCTTATCCGGCTTAAGTCCGCCATACGGGTCATTATAATTATATTCCCTTGACGGTGATGCCGCCGGCTTAATGGAAAACAAATCCGAAAAAGCAATAAGTCCTATGGCCACAATCCCGCATACCAGCAATGTACCGAGTCCTGCTGCCATAGCTATTTTCATACCGTATCCTTTACTCTTCTTATTAGATTTAGATGTCACTGCATTACTTTTCATTACAAACTCCTATTACTAAACAAGTCTGGTTTTCTTGATATACTGACAGAACGCCGCATTATTACTGGTTTTGGAAAATATGTCAAGTATTCTCTCAACCGCCTCATCGGAGCGCATTCCGTTGAGTGCCTTGCGCATAATTTCGACCGCTTCCCTTTCTTCCCTGCTAAGGAGCAGATCCTCACGCCTTGTTCCTGATTTGGCAATATCGATAGCCGGGAAAATACGTTTTTCCGATAACTTACGGTCAAGGACAATCTCCATATTACCTGTTCCTTTGAATTCCTCGAATACGACATCATCCATCTTGCTTCCGGTATCAACAAGTGCTGTGGCAAGAATTGTAAGAGAGCCGCCCTCACGCATATTACGGGCTGCACCGAAGAACTTCTTTGGCATATGAAGTGCCGCCGGATCAAGACCACCCGAAAGTGTACGTCCACTCGGCGCAATTACTATATTATAAGCTCTTGTAAGTCTCGTTATACTATCAAGAAGGATACATACATCCTGCTTATGTTCAACAAGTCTTCTTGCTCTTTCAATTACCATCTCTGATACTCTCTTATGATGTTCCGGAAGTTCATCAAATGTAGAATAGATCACTTCGACATTATCGCCCTGTATTGATTCCCTGATATCCGTAACTTCCTCCGGGCGCTCATCAATAAGCAATATTATAAGATGCATTGATTTATTGCTTGTGGTTATTGATTTGGCAACCTGCTTAAGGAGTGTTGTCTTACCGGCCTTAGGTGGTGATACTATCATACCTCTCTGTCCCTTGCCAATAGGGGATATCAAATCCATTATTCTCATTGCGGTACTGCTTGATGGCTGTTCAAGGTGTATTCTCTCATTAGGAAAAATAGGTGTAAGTTTCTCAAACGGAGTTCTCTTGGGTATATCCGACGGTTTATATCCGTTGACCGACTCCATATAAAGAAGTGCGCTGAACTTCTCGCCCTGATTCTTAATTCTCTTGGCGCCTACAATAATATCTCCGGTCTTAAGTCCGAACTTTCTAATCTGGACCGGTGAAACATAAATATCATTATCTCCCGGGAGATAATTGGCGCATCTTATAAATCCGTATCCGTCAGGCATTACCTCAAGTATTCCGTCCGCCTTTGACGTGCGGTCAACCATTGCCGGGTCATAATCCTGTCTGTAAGGTTCTTCACCGATGCTTGCCATATTGGTTCCGCCGGATGTCTGCTTCGTCTGACCCTGAGCCTGCGCCGGGGTGTTCTCTTTGGTATCCTCCTGCAAAGCCGGGGTCTGCTCTGCCGTTTTATTATTTTCTTCGTCCGAAACAGTCTCAAGAATGGCATCGATAAGTTCTTTCTTACGCATTGCCGATATATTCTTTATCTGTTTGTTTTTCGCAATGTCCCTAAGGGCAGCAAGTGAAAGTGTTTCTAATTTTTCTCTCATACATATCTCCTTCTTAAATGTCCGAATTTCAACTCCTGGGTTATATTCGGACTTCGTTTCGTATTGGGGTTAAAATAGGAATCTAAGACAACCAGATTGGTCAGCTGTATAAGTTTCTCAACTTCATGCGTAAATGTTACTCTTTTTTAGATTGCATGTCAATCATAACTTTCCTGTTTTCACACTATTTTCACACTATTTTCAAATTTGCCGTTTACTAAAAAATACAGTCGTGATACAATAGAAATAATCGCGGTTTTTCAGGATAAACCGTACTCTGAGAACATGATCATATTGAAAGAAGAGGACAATAACAATGACGACCAACGAAAAAGCATTGATGCTTCACGAAGAATGGAACGGAAAACTTGAAACAGCTTCCAAATGTACCATCAGAACAAGAGAGGATCTTGCACTTGCATATACACCGGGCGTTGCCGAACCTTGTAAACTTATTGCCGAGGATAAGGAACTTGCATACAAATACACCATTAAAGCCAACACCGTTGCCGTAGTATCGGACGGAAGTGCCGTTCTGGGGCTTGGCAATATCGGACCATATGCAGCCATGCCTGTAATGGAGGGCAAAGCTGTTCTTTTCAAGGAATTCGGTAATGTCAATGCTGTTCCTATCTGCCTTGACACACAGGATACCGAAGAAATCATTAAAACAGTTATCAACATCGCCCCGGCTTTCGGCGGAATCAATCTTGAGGACATCTCAGCCCCAAGATGTTTTGAAATAGAAGAACGTCTCAAAGAGGCCCTTAACATCCCTGTATTCCATGATGACCAGCACGGAACCGCTATCGTTGTTCTGGCAGGTATCATCAATGCACTTAAAGTAACCGGAAAGCGTAAAGAAGAATGCCGCGTCGTTGTAAACGGTGCAGGTTCAGCCGGCGTTGCAATTACCAAGCTTCTTCTGACATATGGTTTTAGCAATATTATTATGTGTGATAAGTCAGGCATACTTTCCAAGAACTCGCCTGACCTTAACTGGATGCAGAAACAGATGGTAGAAGTTACCAACCTTGGTGATGAGTCCGGAACTCTCGCAGATGCTCTTAAAGGTGCCGATATCTTCGTCGGAGTGTCCGCTCCCGGAATCGTATCTGAAGAAATGGTTGCATCAATGAACAAAGACGCCATTCTTTTTGCAATGGCAAATCCTGTTCCTGAAATTATGCCTGATCTTGCCAAGGCAGCCGGTGCAAAGGTTGTCGGAACAGGACGCAGTGATTTTCCTAATCAGGTCAATAATGTCGTAGCTTTCCCGGGCATCTTCAAGGGTGCATTAGAGGGACGTGCCACACAGATTACAGAGGAAATGAAGCTTGCCGCTGCTAATGCAATTGCAGGCCTTGTTGCCGATGAGGAACTTAACGAGAACAACATTCTTCCTGAAGCTTTTGACCCGAGAGTTGCCGATGTTGTAAGCCACGCCGTTATGGATCATATCAGATAATATGGAGCATCTTCCTTATTACTCTGCCAATATGTATTACAGGGAATTGTTTCACGAGAAAATATACAAAATATCATTGAATGCGGGCCTGTCGTGTCCCAACCGCGATGGGCTTATTGATACGCGCGGATGTATTTTCTGCAGTGCCGGTGGTTCCGGTGATTTTGCAGCCGATCCAATGCTTGATATAAGTTCACAGCTGAATTCCGCCGTGTCGCAGGTAGCTTCCAAATATACCGGAAATAGTTTTATCGCATACTATCAGGCATATACCAATACTTATGCTCCCGTCCCGGTTCTTAAACATTTGTATGAGCCTGCCGTTAGTAACCCTGCCATTGTCGGAATATCAATTGCCACGAGGCCGGACTGTCTTAATGATGATGTCATTGCACTGTTGGCGGATATCAACCGTATCAAGCCTGTGTGGGTTGAACTGGGGCTCCAGACGATTGATGATAATGTTGCGGATTACATAAGACGCGGCTACCCTTTAACTGTATATGAATCAGCTGTTTCAAGACTATGTGCAGCGGGTATAAACTTCATCACTCATGTGATAATAGGTCTTCCAGGCATAAGCCATGACGGACATATTGAATGCGCCCGTTATCTTGGACGTTTTCACAACCAGGGAATTAAGCTCCAGCTGCTTCATGTTCTTAAGGGAACCGATCTGGCCACAGATTACGAATCCGGCAGATTCAATGTTATGGATCAGGATGAATATGTGCAAACTGTAGTAGATATGATAGAAGTCCTTCCGGATGATATCGTAATACACAGAATTACGGGTGACGGCCCGAAGAACCTTCTCATTGCTCCGATGTGGAGCACTGACAAAAAAAGAGTTCTGAATTCAATCAATAAAGAATTCAGGATCAGAAATACTTATCAGGGAAAGAGGTACCGTGATGGCGGTTGAATCGATCACACTATATAAATTAATAATACTCTATATGCTTGACAGAGTCAGTTTTCCACTCTCCAATAATGCCATAACAGGATTCATATTAGAAACCGGATATACTGATTTTGCAACAATCCAGCAGGTTCTCGGAATCATTCAGGATGATGGTCTCATCAATGTTGAAAGCAGCCGGAGCAATACGAGTTATACGCTCTCCGACAGTGGCCGTGAAATGCTTGAATATTTCGGCAATAAAGTATCTGACGAAATCAAAAAAGAGGTAAATGATTACCTCAAAAGAAATAAATATGAATTAAAGCAGGCTGCCAATGTGATTTCAGAATATTACAGAACCACCACAGGTGATTATGCAGTTCACTGCTGTATTAAAGAAAACAGCTCCAGCATAATCGACCTCACCCTGTCCGTTCCGGACGAGGATGTTGCCGATATTATGTGTACAAACTGGAAAGACAAAAGTCAGGAAATCTATGAATTCGTAATGAAGCATATGATTACATAACAATGTCATCAATAACTTCCCACAGCTTATCAAGACCCTGTTTGGTCTCAGCCGAAAAAGGAATTATCAGTCCGTCAGAAGGCATTCCAAGTCCTTCGCGGACTATTTTTATCTGTTTCTGAATCTGGCTGCGGTTTATTTTATCAAGTTTCGTAGCTATGATAATAGGTGAATATCCCTGATATTCAATCCATTCGTACATTATCCTGTCGTTTTCGGACGGTTTATGCCTTATATCTATCAATAAGAACACCTGACGCAGCTGTTTGGATGTCTTAAGATATTTTTCGATCATCTTACCCCATTTCTGCCTGGTTTCAACAGACGTCTTGGCATATCCGTATCCCGGAAGGTCAACACAATAAAATACTTCATTGATATTATAGAAATTAATTGTCTGTGTCTTACCCGGCTGCGATGATGTCTTGGCATATGACTTGCGGTTCATCAATGCATTGATCATGGAAGATTTACCGACATTTGACTTACCGGCAAAAGCTACCTCCGGAAGTGTATTTTCCGGAAGTTTGCTTGTTATACCGCATACAGTTTCGAGATTAACTTTTTTTATTACCATTATTCTTCTCCTCTCAGTGCATATTCCACAACTTCATCCATATTTTTAACAGTATGAATCTTCAGTTTATCCAATACTTCCTTATCCACTTCATACAAATCTTTCCCGTTCTTGTCCGGAATAAGGACCTCATTGATTCCGATTATGGATGCGGCCAGAAGTTTTTCTTTAAGTCCGCCGATAGGAAGAACCTGACCGTGAAGCGTTACTTCTCCTGTCATAGCTATATTATGGCGCACTTTACGCCCTGTAAGCGCAGATATCATCGCAAGAGTCATGGTTATTCCGGCTGACGGTCCATCCTTAGGCACTGCTCCTTCCGGAACATGAATATGAATATCATTTTTAGCAAAAACTTCAGGGTCAATATTGTATTTGTCCGCAATAGAACGGATATATCCAAGTGCAACCTGTGCGGATTCTTTCATGACATCACCAAGCTTACCCGTAAGTGTGAGTCCACCCTTTCCTGCCATGAGGACAGCTTCCACATCAAGCGTCGTTCCTCCCACGCTTGTCCACGCAAGACCTTTTACAACACCAACCATATCCTCTGCCTGCATCTCTTCATCGTCATATTTCTCCGGTCCGAGATACTCTTCAAGATTCTTTGCAGTTATCCTGTTGGTTATCTTTTCTCCTCCGACTATGTACATTGCGGCCTTACGGCAGCATGCACCAATCTGACGTTCAAGTTCTCTTACGCCGGCTTCTCTGGTATAATTAGTGATAATTTTATGCAAAACATCATCATTAAATGATACCTGCCTCTTTGTCAGCCCGTTTTCCTTAAGCTGCTTTCCGACAAGGTGCTCTTTGACAATATGGAATTTCTCAACCTCCGTATAACTGTTAAGTTCTATCACTTCCATTCTGTCAAGAAGCGGACGCGGTATCGCCTGTGTGTCATTTGCTGTTGCTATAAAAAGCACATCCGATAAATCGACCGGCTCCTCTATATAATGATCCTTGAATGCGGAATTCTGCTCTCCGTCAAGCACCTCCAGCAGTGCGGATGCCGTGTCTCCTCTTGAATCCGTTCCGACTTTGTCTATCTCATCCAACAGCATTAACGGATTACCTACCTTGGCACTCTTAAGGGCCTCTATTATGCGTCCCGGCATTGCTCCGATATATGTCTTACGATGACCTCTTATCTCAGCTTCATCACGCACTCCTCCAAGGCATATTCTCACATATTTGCGGTTAAGAGCCTTGGCTATGGACGATGCAATTGATGTTTTACCGGTTCCCGGAGGGCCTGCAAGGCATATTATCGGACTGTGGTTTCCTCCTTTGAGAGCTCTTACGGCAAGCACCTCAAGTATACGCTTCTTGACTTTATCAAGTCCGTAATGATTACGATTCAGGATTTTTTCCGCACGCACTATATCGTTATTATCCTTGGAACGCTTATTCCACGGAAGTTCAAGCATGGTTTCTATGTAACCTCTGCTCACTGATGCTTCCGCCGAACTTCCGGAAAGTGTATTATATCTGCTGATTTCGCGGAAAATCCTGTCTTTGATCTCATCAGGTGCATTAAGTTTCTCCGTCATGCTTCTTAAGCGGTCAACATCCTCTTCATAATTATCCTCGCCAAGTTCCTCCCTGATTGCCTGGATTTCCTCTCTGAGAATAAAATCTTTCTGGTTCTTATCGATTTTACGTCTTATGTCTTCTGACATTTTCTTTTTGATTTCCATGACATTAAGCTCATTGGAAACCATTGTGCATGCCATTTCGTATCGTAACCATATATCATCCTCATCTAAGAATGCCTGTCTTTTGAACTGGTCCGTTGTACATTCCGAGGCAATTTCATATATAATCTCATCGAGACCGCGTATGGCACTGTTACGTGATATATTATCACCCTGACTGCGTCCGGAAGCTATGTAATAATGATTCATCATCTCTTTAAGGAGTTCCGTACATGCTTCACGTTCATTGGCATCGAGTTCTTCCTCGTCCGTGCCGCATAATTCCACCGTTCCTTCAAGATAATCATCTGTTCCCGTAAAATCAATACACCTTGCGCGCATTAATCCTTTTACAAGTACTCTTACAAGTCCTCCTGGAAGTTTTACTATCTGCTGTATTTCGCAGACGGTACCATAGTCAACAACATCATCCCTGTCCGGTTTTATGATATCCGGTGATTTCTGTGACACAAGAAATATCCTCTGTCCGTTCTTCATCGCATATTCTACACTTTTTATTGATTTTTTTCTGCTGACATCAAAATGAATGACCATATATGGTAGTATGGTCATTCCTCTAAGTGCAATAATCGGCAAAGTTTCGATTTCTTTTTTCATGCGCTTTCTCCGTTATTCTTATCGAGTGTATGGGTTACACTCTCTTTAGTTCCCACTTCATCGGTTCTGTATTTCAGTTCAGGTGCTGCACCCTCTGTAATTGTCTTCTCTGTTATGATACATTCGGAGATATTATCATCTGACGGAATACGGTACATAACATCCATCATTGCCTTCTCCATTATGGAACGAAGTCCTCTTGCACCCGTCTTACGCTCAAGACTCTTCTTAGCAATCGCCCTTACAGCCTCATCCGTAACTTTGAGCGCAACTTCATCATATTCAAAGAGTTTTCTGTACTGCTTAACCAGTGCATTCTTCGGCTTGGTAAGAATATCAACCAGAGCATTCTCATCAAGCATATCAAGCGCAACCGTAACAGGAATACGGCCCACAAATTCAGGAATAAGGCCGAATTTAACAAAATCCTGCGGAAGTGCTTTGGCAAAAAGTTCTCCTATATTCTGCTCATTGCGTTCTTTGATGTCCGCATTGAAACCGATTGACTTCTGGTCCATTCTGGACTCAATTATCTTATCAAGGCCGTCAAATGCTCCGCCGCAGATAAAAAGAATGTTGGTCGTATCAATTGATATAAGTTCCTGCTGAGGATGTTTCCTGCCTCCCTGCGGAGGTACTGATGCCATCGTTCCTTCAAGTATCTTAAGAAGCGCCTGCTGCACGCCTTCTCCGGATACATCTCTTGTGATTGACACATTCTCTGATTTACGCGTTATCTTGTCTATTTCATCTATATATATGATACCTTTTTCTGCTTTCTGGACATCATAATCCGCTGCCTGGATAAGTTTGAGAAGAATATTTTCAACATCCTCTCCTACATATCCTGCTTCTGTAAGCGTGGTAGCATCGGCTATCGCAAAAGGAACATTAAGAATCTTCGCAAGTGTCTGTGCAAGATATGTCTTACCGGAACCCGTAGGTCCAAGCATAAGTATATTGCTCTTCTGAAGCTCAACTCCATCTTCATCTACTTCGTCATTACACAAAATTCTCTTATAGTGATTATATACTGAAACGGCAAGTACCTTCTTAGCCTCATCCTGTCCGACAACATACTCATCAAGGTGTTCCTTAATCTGGATAGGTTTCAAAAGATTAATGCCGAAATTATCTTCTTCTGAATATTCTGTCTGTGCAGACTGTTCATCATCGAACTCTTCTGACATAATTTCATTACAAATGTCTATACACTCATCGCAGATATAGACCCCTCCCGGACCTGCGATTAATTTTCTGACCTGCTTCTGGTTCTTTCCGCAAAAAGAACATACACACAAATCTCCGTCTTTCTTTCCTGCCACAATAATACCTCCTGTGCCCAGTTAAAATTATTTTTTTAAAACTTACAGCCCCCGAAAGCATATCTCTTCCGGGGGCCGGATTATTTATCTTATTCTCTGTTGGATACAACACTGTCGATAAGTCCGTATTCAACCGCCTCAGCTGCTGACATATAATTATCTCTGTCTGTATCACGTTCAATTACATCAAGTGATTTACCTGTATTCTCAGCAAGAATTCTGTTGAGCTTATCCTTGGTCTTCAAAATGTGGTCAGCCACAATTTTCATATCTGATGCCTGTCCCTTAGAACCGCCGCTTGGCTGATGAATCATTATCTCCGCATTAGGAAGTGCAAATCTCTTGCCCTTGGTACCGCCTGCAAGAAGGAATGCTCCCATACTTGCTGCCATTCCGATACAGATTGTTGACACATCACATTTGATGTATTTCATAGTATCGTATATTGCCATGCCTGCCGTTACCGATCCGCCCGGACTGTTAATATATAAACTAATGTCTTTATTCGGGTCTTCCGACTCAAGGAAAAGCAACTGTGCAACTATTACGCTTGCCGAAGCATCCGTAACTTCCTCTCCAAGGAAAATAATTCTTTCTTTAAGTAATCTTGAGTAGATATCGTAGGAGCGTTCTCCTCTGCTGGTCTGCTCAATGACATAAGGTACTAAACTCATATTATCTGCCTCCTGCATTATAAATTACACTATCGTGCAGTAGATTGATTATTCTGCTGCTGCCTTAGGAGCTGCCTTCTCAACTGCCTTAGATGCAATAAGCTCTGCTGCTTTCTGGATGGCAAGGTCTGACATGATCTGCTCTTTCTCGTTATCTCCGAGAATTTCTTTAACCTTGTCAACTTCCATCTTATACATATCAGCCATTCTCTTTACTTCTTCTTCGAAGTCATCTTCTGTAGCTGTGATATTCTCAGCCTTAACAACTGCCTCAAGAACAAGGCTGTTCTTAATTCTTGTAACTGCTTCCGGCTTAAGGCTCTCCATAAACTGCTGATGGTTGGAACCCATATACTGGATATACTGATCGATTGAAAGTCCCTGCATCTGGAGTCTCTGGGCAAATTCGTTAACCATATTGTTAACCTGAAGCTTGATCATGCCTTCCGGAATATCCATTGACGCATTCTCAACTGCCTTGGCAACTGCTTTTGCTTCTTTCTCTCTCTTAGCTTCTTCTTTCTTCTTCTCTGTAAGGTTCTTCTTAATGTCAGCCTTGTAATCTGCAAGTGTATCGAATTCGGAAACGTCCTTTGCAAAATCATCATCAAGCTTAGGAAGTTCCTTAACTTTGATAGCCTTAACCGTTACCTTGAATGTAGCCGGCTTGCCTGCAAGCTCTGCTGCCTGATAATTCTCAGGGAATGTTACGTTAACCTCAACCTCTTTACCGATCTTGGCTCCGATAAGCTGCTCCTCGAAGTTATCGATAAATGAGTGTGAACCGATTGTAAGAGGATAATCTGTTCCCTTACCGCCTTCAAATGGAACTCCGTCCACAAATCCCTCAAAGTCAATAACTGCCTGGTCTTTATCTTTTACGCCTCTGCTTGTAACATCTACAAGTCTTGCATTCTGTTCTCTTACTTTCTCAAGTTCTGCCTTAACATCATCTGCTGTTACCTTGGCATCTGTTTTCTCAATCTCAACTCCGAGATACTCGCCAAGTGTTACCTCAGGCTTAAGAGCAACTTCTGCTGTAAAAATGAAGCTCTTGCCCTTCTCAATCTGTGTAACATCGATTTCCGGCTGTGATACTATATCAAGTTTGCTTTCTTCGGCTGCCTTTGAATACTCCTCAGGTATAAGGATATTAGCTGCATCTTCATAGAAAACTCCTGCTCCGTATACTTTCTCTATTACAGCGCGAGGTACTTTACCTTTTCTGAAACCGTTAACCGCGATTTTGTTTTTATTTTTCTCGTAAGCTTTCTGAAGAGCTTTTTCAAAATCCTCCGCAGATACCTCGATAGTAAGTTTTGCCATGTTTTTCTCTAAATTTTCTACTGTAAAACTCATTTTAAAAATTTCCTCCTTGCGATGAAAAACCGTGATAATTTATATATATGTATCCGCCATAGATGTGCAGCGCAGATCCGGCAGACACCACATTAACGGTCATACAGCGGGTATTATAGCACAAATACCGGCGGAATGTCAACAAATTATAGGGTTTTGTCGGGCTTTTTCAGACCTTTTTCAGACCGTGTCAAAAAACTTGCGGATTGATGTTTCTTATAGTAGAATAAGTCTGTTATTATTTTAAGGAGATTGTATCATGTCATACATAGAGGTATCACATATTAGCAAAAGTTACGGCAGGAAGAAAATTCTTAACGATATCACATTCACCGCCGACAAGGGCGAATGCATCGGAATCGTAGGCGCCAACGGCTGCGGCAAATCAACGTTGCTTAAGGTTCTGTGCGGAGCGCACAGGCCGGACTCCGGGGATATACTTTACGACGGTTCAAGCCCCCTTTCGCGTAAATCCGTTTTCAGAAAGCTTGTAGGATATGTTCCGCAGGAAAATCCGCTTTTTGACAATCTTACTGTACTTGACAATCTTAAACTCTGGTACTGCGACAGTACACATAATCTCAAAAACGACATCAAAAGCGGTATCATTGCCGACTTTGGAATAGATAAATATCTTCATTCCACCGTACGTACACTTTCCGGGGGCATGAAGAAACGGTTAAGCATTGCATGTTCAATTGCCGGGGATCCTTCCATACTTATTCTTGACGAACCCGGCGCTTCTCTTGACATCGTCTGCAAGGAAGATATCAAAAATTATATGTTAAAATATATATCTGACGGCGGAATCATAATAATCGCAAGCCATGAGGAGGGAGAGCTTTCCGTGTGCAACCGGATGTTTCTTATGAATGACGGCGTACTTTCGGATATAGCACCGGGAACATCGCTTTCATCTCTAATAGGGAGGCTTAAATGATCAGAAAACACTTTCTTTTTGCCATATTCCAGGTAAAATCCACATTGCGTATAATTCCGAGGCTTTTATTATGCGGAATTATTTTTCTGGCTGTAGTATCTGTAATCGGAATATGCGGAAATACTATGCTCTCCGATGATTCCGGCCGTCAGATGGATGTAAACATAGCTGCCGTTATGCCGGCTGACGATTCTGCGGTATCCGTAGGCTTCCAGGTCATCAAAAACATGGACAGCATTAAATCCATATGCCGTTTTATCGCAATGGACAAAGACGCTGCACTGGATGCTCTGGCAAGAGGTGAGATATCTGCCATCATTGAAATTCCCGAGGGTTTCGTAGATGATCTGATGTATGGCGTTAACACTCCTGCCACAATCGTAATACCGGAAAGCGCAGGAATGGAAACCCTTATTTTCCGCTCCATGATGAGCGCGGGTGCCAAATCTCTCGCCACATCCGAAGCAGGCGTATATGCGGTAAGTGATTTCCTTGAATACTACGGATATGACGAATATATAACACCATCGCAGGATGAATTGTATGATTTCTATATGAAATATGCTTTTAACCGGATGTATTTTTTTAAAGCCGACAAAGTGTCTGCAACAGGTCAGACATCTACCGCCGGTTACTACATATGTTCCGGGATCGTACTTATATTAATAATGTGCGGTGCCATTGCAATCGACCGTTTTTCCAACAGACCGCGTGCTGTCATGGAATCACTGCGCACGGGAGGAATCAGCAATATCTATGTACGCATATGTGAGTACGCAGGTGTTGTCATCACTTTCTTCATCATTATGTTTGCAGCACTTTTTATCGTTAGTCTGACGCCGGCATCCGGGTACATATCTCTTAATGCACATGTCATTGCAGCTCTTGCCCTGATCATTGCATGTACGATAAGCTATATAATGTTCCTGTGCTGTGTCGGTGATGGCGGATTAATAAGTATGTTATGTATTTTCGGCACCGGGATTTTTATGATGTATGCATGCGGCCGTATACTTCCGGAACCCTATCTCCCGGACGCGGTAAACAGCATTGGAAATTATCTTCCGGTAAAAAGCATGTGTGCACTTATGGAATCGGTTTTCTATGGCACCGGAACCGGACGCAGTATTTTTACATGTGTTATTTATACTATTATTTTTGTAAGCGGTTCGCTTGTTGCAACCGCAGTTAAAGGGAGGGATCGATAATGCGGAATTTTATAATCTGGTTCAGTATCATTGGCAAACATCTTCTGAAGAATCCGCTGATACCCGTATTTGTGGTTCTTATTCCGATAATTTGTGCCGTGAGCACGATTTACCATAAAAATAACGTTCAAAGTGCCTACCGCGCCGGTATATATATCGATGGCAATGATCATGTATCAAGGGAGTTAGCTGATGCCCTGCTTAAATATGACGGTTCATATGAATTCATTGAATACAATGATGCAGATGATTTATATAAAGATGTTAAGAATTCATATCTGATAAGCGGTTTTATTTTTCCGGATAACCTGAGTATCAAAGCCGCAGATATAAACTGCGAGGATGCAATCCTTGTAATCCAGCAGCCATCCAATTCCATCCAGGGTTCGATTAATGAAATTGTCTATTCTGAACTGATCGCAATAGAGGGCCGCACGATAATCACAAAACATATCGAATCGCTTGGGCTCTTCAACATGGCCGATACAGAGTATACCGACAGGCTTATGGATTATTACAGCCGGTACCTTGACAGCGATGTCACTTTTCATCTGCTTTATAAGACATATGGCATCAACGGAATACAGGAAAGTAACGATTCCATAGGTAAAATCACTTTTCCTGTCCGCGGAATACTTGCAATACTTGTATTTCTGTCGGCGCTGTACGGAGCCGTTACATATATGAAAGATGTTGAATACGGAAGTTTTGCAGCTGTTACCGGTTCAAGAAAAATCCTGTGCCGGTTCATTTACCCGCTTATTTCTTCGATACTTTTCGGGGTTATGACTTTAATTTCACTTGTAATTTCCGGAAATTCATCCGGCATATGGATTGAACTCCCGGCAATGCTTATGCTGATCGCACTGAGCAGTATATTTGCTGCCGTATTTTCATTAATCGTGCGCCACAGCCATATATTTACCGTATGTATACCCATGCTGTTACTCGGTTCGCTTATATTCTGCCCGGTATTTATCAACGCCGGCAGCTACATTCCGGCAGCACGATTCGCAGAGAAATTATTTGTGCCTTATTATTATCTTGAATTATTCATGTAATCAAAGTGAAAATCCGATACAAGCCGGGAAATCCCGGTCTATATCGGATTTTCTTTGTCAGATTAACAACAGGATATCATTATCCGTTATTTAGATGACATCTGTTCTTCCTGCTGCTTGATCATCTTTCTGACCATCTCGCCACCGATTGAGCCTGCCTGACGTGAAGTCAAATCTCCGTTGTAACCCTCTTTTAAAGGTACTCCGAGTTCAGAAGCAACTTCCATCTTAAACTTGTCCATTGCTCCCTTTGCCTCTGGAACGCTCATTTTGTTACTTGAATTTGAATAACTTGCCATGATTGTTCACCTCCATGCGTGATTGAATGTTTCAATTGGATTTTCTTGACGAAAACCCTATATTTTCTCAACAGCCTTTGCTGTTGTGATATTATTATGTGCATGGATTTTTTAAATATAATGGCAATTTTTAGTATTGAATTTTGCCTTTGATAAGTTCCGCATTCGCCTTATCGCTCATCATTTCAAGAAGTTCAAGTCCCATATCGACTGTCTTGCCCATTCCCTTGCCAGTGATAACATTACCGTCTCTTACAACACCGGCTCCGGTACTTTCCGCCCCGTAAAGTTCGTTCTCGTATCCCGGAAAACATGTTGCCTTACGGCCTTTAAGTATATTGTGATGTCCGAGAATACTTGGTGCCGCGCATATTGCAGCAAGTATCTTACCCTCGGCATAATATCTGTCAATCAGTTTCGAGAGTCCTTCATGAGCCTCAAGATTAGGGGTTCCCGGAACTCCTCCCGGAAGAAACAGTGCATCTCCATCGTTAAAATCAAGATTTTCAAAAAGTTCGTCCGCCTCGACAGGTATTCTGTGTGATGACGTCACCATACGGTTACCGCTTATTGAAACCGTACATACATCAACCTTTCCTCTTCTTAAAATATCAATCACGCCGAGTGCCTCAACCGTCTCAAATCCGTCTGCTAAAAAAGCATATAATTTCATATTTTTCATCCTTTCAGTGGTTATTTTACTTCTTATGTGTTATTTTATCCTTATAGGAGGTATTATTCAATGGAAATCGAAAGAAAATTTCTCGTCAGAAACATCCCGTCCGTTCTTGATAATTGTAATAAAAGATATATTGAACAGGCTTATCTGTGTACTTCGCCGACCGTCCGCGTGCGCCGCGACAATGATGATTATTATCTTACTTATAAAGGCAAAGGGTTCATTGTACGTGAAGAATATAATCTTCCTCTTACCAAAGAGTCATATGAACATCTTCTCTCCAAAGCTGACGGTATTATAATTACCAAAACCAGATATGAGATTCCGGACGGCAATAATCTTATAATAGAGCTTGATGTTTTTGAGGGCGAATATAAAGGCCTGGTGCTTGCCGAGGTGGAATTTGCCACCGAAGAAGATGCCGTCTCATACACTCCGCCGGAATGGTTCGGTGAGGATGTCAGTGAACGTGTCGAATTCTGCAACAGCTATCTCAGCGCACATTGCTGTCGGGATATCCCATTTTAAATTCAAACTGCAAATTGTCCGCATTGGTCAAAAAAGCCACCGCCCTTCTGTTATATTAAATCACAACACGGCGGTGGCTTTAAAGTCAATCAAATTATTTATTCAGTTTGCTTTCTCTCAGGATGATATCATGTCTCTTCGGTCCGTTGGAAACCATAGTAATCGGAACACCGATTTCTGCTTCAATCGCTTCAATGTAATCACGGCATTCCTTAGGAAGTTCATCGTAATTTCTGATTCCTCTGATGTCACATTTCCAGCCCTTGAATTTCTTAAAAACCGGTTTAGCTTTCTCAAGCTTATATGTCACAGGGAAGTCCTTTGTAACTTCTCCGTCTATCTCATATCCGACACACATAGGAATTTCATCAAGATATCCAAGTGCATCCACAACTGTGAGTGCTGCTTCTGTTGCACCCTGAAGACGGCATCCGTAACGTGTTGCTACTGCATCGAACCATCCCATTCTTCTCGGGCGTCCTGTTGTTGCACCGAATTCTCCGCCATCACCGCCGCGCTTTCTGAGCTCATCGGCTTCTTCTCCGAAAATCTCACTTACGAATGCTCCGGCACCTACTGCCGATGAATATGCCTTGACAACCGTAACGATATCTTTAATCTCATAAGGTGGTAATCCTGCTCCTATCGCGCCGTAAGCAGCGAGTGTAGAAGATGACGTTACCATCGGATAAATACCATGATCCGGATCCTTAAGTGTTCCGAGCTGTCCTTCGAGAAGAACTGTCTTTCCTTCCTTAAGTGCATCATGAAGGAAAAGCGAAACGTCAGCTACATAAGGTGTGATCATTTCTCTGTATTCAATCAATGTGTTATATATATCATCAGGATTCATTGTCGGCTTATGATAGAGATGCTCGAGAAGAATGTTCTTATATGCTACTACTCTCTCTACTTTCTCCCTGAGTGACGTCTCATCATAAAGTTCACTTACCTGGAAACCGATCTTGGCATATTTGTCTGAGTAAAAAGGTGCTATTCCCGACTTAGTTGAGCCAAACGCCTTACCGCCAAGTCTCTCTTCTTCATATGCATCAAAATCCGCATGGTATGGCATAAGAATCTGCGCCCTGTCGGATACGAGAATCTTAGGTGCCGGTACTCCTCTGTCCACAATTGATTTAATTTCGTTAACAAGATAAGGAATGTTAAGTGCCACACCATTGCCAATAATACTGGTTGTGTGATTATAAAATACACCTGACGGAAGTAAATGTAATGCAAACTTACCGTAATCATTAATGATTGTATGACCTGCGTTACTTCCTCCCTGGAATCTTACGATAATGTCTGATTTCTCAGCAAGCATATCTGTTATCTTACCCTTGCCTTCATCGCCCCAGTTGGCTCCAACTATTGCTCTAACCATGCTTTTTCCTCCTGATTGTTGCTTAATGTTGATATTATGTACCGGATATATCCCCCGGACACACTCAATTAGTATACACTAAAGAATCTATTATGTAAATCCTTTTTTCCCTTTATAAACAAAAATATGCGGGCGGTCCGCAGACCGTCCGCAATGATAATTATTATATAAGACTATCGGTCAGATTTACATCATTCCGCCCATTCCGCCCATTCCTCCGGCCGGCATTGCAGGTGCGTCTTCTTTAATATTGGCTACAACAGACTCTGTTGTAAGAAGTGTCGATGCAACACTTGTTGCATTCTGAAGAGCACTTCTTGTAACCTTGGCAGGATCAAGAATTCCGGCCTGAACCATATCAACATACTCTTCATGAAGAGCATCGAAGCCTGTTCCGACATTGGATTCCTTTACCTTATTGATGATTACAGCACCTTCAAGTCCTGCATTGTGTGCGATATGATAAAGCGGAGCCTCAAGAGCTTTAAGAATAAGGTTGGCACCTGTCTTCTCATCTCCCGAAAGTGTATCGGCAAGTTTGGCAACTTCTTTGGAAGCATGAATGTAAGCTGATCCACCGCCTGCGATAATGCCTTCCTCAACAGCAGCCTTAGTTGCTGCAAGAGCATCTTCAAGACGAAGCTTATTCTCTTTCATTTCTGTTTCGGTAGCAGCACCTACGCGGATAACTGCAACACCGCCTGAAAGTTTGGCAAGTCTTTCCTGTAATTTCTCTTTATCGAATTCAGATGTTGTTTCTGCAATCTGAGCCTTAATCTGGGCAATCCTTGCTTCAATTTCGTCTTTTGAACCTTCGCCGTCAACGATAACTGTATTCTCTTTCTGTACTTTAACAGATTTAGCACGGCCGAGCTGTTCAAATGTAGCATCCTTAAGTTCAAGACCGAGTTCCTCTGAAATAACCTGACCGCCTGTAAGGATAGCGATATCTTTAAGCATTTCCTTACGTCTGTCACCATATCCCGGAGCCTTGACAGCTACTACATTGAATGTACCACGGAGCTTGTTGACAATAAGAGTTGTAAGGGCTTCGCCTTCAACATCTTCTGCGATGATGAGGAGTTTGGCACCGTTCTGTACAATCTGTTCAAGTAATGGAAGGATTTCCTGAATGTTGGAAATCTTCTTATCAGTAATAAGGATATAAGGATTATCAAGAACTGCTTCCATCTTATCCATATCCGTAGCCATATAAGCTGAAATATATCCTCTGTCAAACTGCATACCTTCAACTACGTCAAGCTCTGTCTTCATAGTCTTGGATTCTTCGATTGTGATAACTCCGTCGTTTGATACTTTTTCCATAGCATCTGCAACGAGCTGACCTACTTCTTCATCACCGGCTGAGATAGATGCAACCTTTGCAATCTGATCTTTACCTGTAACCTTGGAACTCATATTGGCAATTGCTTCTACAGCACAATCTGTTGCCTTCTTCATACCACGTCTTAAGATAATAGGATTAGCACCTGCTGCAAGATTCTTGATTCCTTCATCAATCATTGCCTGCGCAAGAACTGTTGCTGTTGTAGTACCGTCACCGGCTACATCATTAGTCTTGGTTGCTACTTCTTTAACAAGCTGTGCGCCCATGTTCTCGAATGGGTCTTCAAGTTCAATTTCCTTGGCAATTGTAACACCATCATTAGTGATAAGCGGTGCTCCGTATGATTTGTCAAGAACTACGTTTCTTCCTTTCGGTCCGAGTGTTACTCTGACTGTATCCGCTAATTTATTAACGCCTGCGCCAAGTGCTTCTCTTGCCTCGGCTCCGTATTTAATTTCTTTTGCCATGATTAATTTACCTCCGGATAAAATTTATTATTCGATAACTGCAAGAATCTCATTCTGTCTGACAATAATGTATTCCTCTTCATCAAGTTTAACTTCAGTTCCTGAATATTTGGAGAAAATAACTTTCTGTCCGACTTTAACCTGCATTGTAACTTCTTTACCATCTATAACTCCGCCGGGACCTACTGCGATAACTTCTGCCTGCTGCGGTTTCTCTTTAGCCTGACCCGGGATAACGATACCTGACTTAGTCGTCTCCTCAGCCACAAGCTGCTTTAATACTACTCTGTCTCCTAAAGGTGTTAACTTCATAATACTATATCCTCCTTAATCGATTGATTCCATATTTTATTAGCACTCATTAGGTTCGAGTGCTAACCATTGACTATATATTAGTCATTTTATCGCAAGTATGCAAATTTTCTGGTAGTTTATTATATGGTGTTTTTCTGGTATTTTCTCTGTTTTTCTCAATTTTTCTATTATTTTCTCGATTTTTTACCTATTTCGTTAATCTTACCGAAATAGAAAAGATACTGTTGCGCGTATCCTCCATATTCCCCGTACCTGTCCGAAGCAAACTGCCGGATTACAGTAACCGGTGTATCTTTGTCAAAATACAGGCTCTCCATTATTCTCTTTATCCATACGTCCACAGGAAAAGCATTACGCTTTCCAAGCGAAAAAAGAGCAACGCAGTTGGCAACTTTATCGCCAACCCCTTTTATCTGTTTCAGTTTATCAATGCACGCTTCATAATCCGCACCGAGCAGTTCTGCCTCGTTAATCGTTCCGTCCGAATATCTGGTACAGGCATCTATTATATAGGGACTTCTAAATCCCGCCTTGCATTCATATATTCTTTCAACACCTGCATCAAGTATATCCTTGGCATCCGGAAAAGCATAATATGTTCCGGGAAGGATGCCGTCCTTTGTATCTGCATTTTCACCAAGTCTGTGCCCGCAATTATATGATATGGCAGCGACTATCTGTTTTATTCTGACAATTTGTTGGTTTTGTGATATAATAAACGATATTAGTGTTTCAAAAAACTCCTGATTAAGTATGCGCACGCCCCACATAGCATCAATCGCCGGTTTCAGTGCATCATCCTTTGCAAGCAGTTTTTCTTTAATTTCAGCGTAGTCCCTGTCCAGATCAAAATATTTCCGCCATATATTATCATAATCCTCAATGCCTGTATTATAAAATGTCAGTGTGTCTTCTTTCTGGCTTATATGCAGCAGCCTCTGTCTGGCGGATATAAGATATTCTTCATCCTGCAGCTTTGCAAAATGAAAGCACTGTCCACACTCAAGCGTCTGGCTGAGTTTGAAATCTTTCACTCCGGTAATTATCACATTGTTGTCTTCGGTATATATATTCATGTTTTCCTCCGGGAATTACCCAATTCCTATAAAAGTTAAATTTTTATAAAGTTGTAATTAGTACTTTTCAATTTTACCATTTAGTATTAAAATAGGAAATAGGTAAAATTTGAAAGGAGTAATATCTTATGAAGAAGTTTTTTAAATTTCTCGGAGCTGTGACCGCTATTTGCGCAGGCGTTGCAGGCGGACTTTTCCTTTACAATAAGTATAAGGAACGTCAGGATTCTTTCGACGATGATTTTGATGATGATTATGATGATGATTTTTCCGATGATGAAGATGCAGAGGAGCGTTCATATGTAAATATTGATACTCCTGCTGCAGATGATGCAGCGGATAAGAAGGAGAAAGCCGAGGATTAATTCCCCGGCTTTTGCCGTTTTCTATCTATAATTTCCATATTTTTTTGAGTATGCCAAGCCCTTTCTTAATATCTGATTCATCAAGTCTGGCATACCCTAACAGCACGGACGGTATGTCATAATCCCGGCCGTCTATATAATAGTCTGCAAGCGGGTATATCTTAATTCCGTTATCAGCTGCCGTCGACACAAGTTCACGCCCGCTCATCCCGTTATCGATTTTTAATATCATATGCGCACCGGAATTTTCGCCGGAAACAGCAGTATTCTTCCATTCCCTCAGTTCTCCGAGCATAAAATCATGTTTAAGCTTATATATTTTACGCATCCTGTTCAGATGTCTTTCATATCCCCCATTCCTTATAAATATCTCTACCACTTTCTGATCTATTCTCGATACGGTATTACTGCAGAATTGTTTTATTTGCAGATAACGGACATATAAATTCTCCGGCAGCACCATGTAACTTATCCTGATTGCAGGTGATATAGATTTGGAGAAAGTACCTATATATATAACCTTTCCCGAATCATCATTGCCCTGGAGTGCCGGAATCGGCTTCCCCTTATACCTGAATTCACTGTCATAATCGTCTTCTATTATATAACAGTTTTCTGATTTCTTAGCCCATGCTATTAACTCAAGTCTTCTTCTTATTCCCATAATGGTTCCCATTGGATATTGGTGTGATGGAGTTACATAGGCTATTGTCGCTCCGCTCTTGTCAAGCTCGTCTATTTTCATTCCGTCTTCATCCATACTTACCGGGATAATTTCACGCCCCATACCGTTAACCAATCTGTACGATTTCATATACGCAGGATTCTCCATGGCAAAAACAGCGTCCCTGTCAAGTATCATATTTATCATCATAAGAAGATTCTCATTACCTGAACCCAGTATGATATGTGTCGCATCCGCTCTCACTCCCCGGGATTTCATAAGATAATCCGCAACCACTTCCCTGAGTCCCTCATCCCCCTGTGCATCCCCGCTGTTAAAAAGTTCCCCATTCTCAGGTTCAAAAAGCTGCCTGCTTATTCGTCTCCATTCCGCATATGGGAATTTGGCAGTCTCAATTCCGTCCGGAGAAAAAACAATATCATACGAACGGTCTTTGTCACAATGACTATCATGTTCTGTACCGGATACGGCCTCATCATTAAAGTCCCCATCCATCTGCATCACATAATACCCTTTCTGTGGAACCGATTCTATATATCCCTCGGCAACAAGCTGGTCATACGCCATCAATATAGTACTCCTGCTGAATTGCAGATATTCCGCAAGCGCCCTGGAAGACGGAAGACTGTCCCCGCATTTAAGTCTGCCGTTCTTAATTTCCTCACGGATATACATATATATCTGTTCATATGCCGGAACAGTTGAATTATTGTCTATAAATACTGCCAGTTCTTTCATTGTTCATTCCTCTGGTATCATCTGTTATTGACTATTTTACTGTTTTAATCATACCATTGTTAATATTATTGTACAAGTAAACTTTTTTTGTTATAATTGCCATATCAGATGCAGGACGTATTTCTGCGGAAACGGAGATATCTATGAAAGAGAAATTATACTCTATCCCGGTTAACGATGCATTCAACAGCGAATGCGAATGTCCTATATGTGCTATGTATAAGACACTTGAAGACGATGCCGTTGATTATACTATGGGGCCAAGTTATATGGAAGACGACACCAGAGCGATGACTGACGAGCTCGGTTTCTGTGACAAGCACATCCGTATGGTATATCATAAAGATAACAGACTTGGAATGGCCTGGGTTATGAAAACACATTTCGATAAAACCATAAATGATGTCCGGAAGAATATGCCTTCCGGCCCTGCCAAAATGCTTAAAAAAGGCATTGAGAATTCATCGGTCATCAAATATCTTGACAAACTTAACAATTCCTGCTTCGTATGCAGCAGAATCAATAATTTTTTTGACCGTTATGTTGACACTGTATTTTTTCTTTGGAAATCGGACGACGAATTTAAAGAACGTTTTAAAAAGTGCAAAGGTTTCTGCAATGAACATTATGTTCTCCTGCTTAAGAAATCGGCGGATTATCTTAAAGGCGAAGCTCTTGAAGAATTTGTATCACTCATCAACGAATTATATATTACCAACCTTGAGCGTGTACGCGATGATGTAGCATGGTTTATTAATAAATTTGATTACAAATATCAGGATGAACCATGGTATAATGCCAAGGATTCGGTAATCCGTTCAATGGTCAAAGCAAGCGGTGTAATACTTGATGAATAAAACAAAGGCGCCATCCCGTATACCGGGGCAGCGCCTTTATTATATATTCTTATCTTTTATTCTGCCTGATCCGCAGATGTTGCATCATCATAATACTCTTTCAGGCTGTCAGGATCTCCGTATACATAAATACTCGTACTGCTCAGCTGCGTTCCGCCGCTAGTCGCCTGGATTACTGCGATTTCGTCTCCGTCTTTTACCTGACATCCTTCAGCAACCAGTTCGCCTTCGCTGTTAACTGTAGTCGATACACGGTCTCCATTGATCACAATGTGACTCGCCCATGTGAAATTCTGGCCTGTTACGACAACATTCTCGCCTACATTCTTAACATCATTAATCTTGATATACTTATATCCCATTTTCATATTGGTAATGGTATATGGAAGTGTTCCGTTATATGCAACACGATCTCCATATAAAATATCATATTCAAGTAATTTGAGGTCTGAAAGATATTCTGACTGGTCTTCCTGTCTGCGTTTACTCATGTGATACTGTGAAATAACTCCGCCTTCCATTCCGAGCCTTTCAAATATAACCGATGAAAGCTGGTATGCCTGGATATCTTCATCAATCTTCTTCATGCCGAAATTATTCCATATTACATACGGAGTCTGCATAATATCACCATTGACCAGATCGCTGTCATTGATATCGAACGTAGGAAGATGGTCACCGTAAAATACAATGATTGTATGTTCGTCTATTTTACTTACTTCTTCCACAAGTCTGGCAACGAACTTATCCATCTCATATACCTGATTAACATAATATTCAAATCCGTTAGGATTGCCTGTCACATCATTACCGGTAACCTTGATTTTAAGGTTCATATCAGACGTGTCTTCCGGATATTTACCATGTCCCTGCACGGAAATACAATATATAAAATCCTTCTCCGGCGAATACTTAAGCATTCCTGTTATTTCATCCACCAGGCAGTCATCCTTAGCCCAGTCTGTCGGATTTTCCTCATAATCATAGATGTATTCAAGTGATGTAAACTGGTCGTATCCAAGTCTGCTGAATACCGTATTTCTCTGATAAAAATTACCTTTGTTATCATGGAGTGCATTAATCTTGTATCCGTATTTCTTAAGATCATATCCAACGGACTCACATGCCGTCTTCTGCAATATAGTCTTATAAGGATATTCACCCGGACCGAAGTCATCAAGGTTCATTCCTGTCATTGTTTCAAATTCCGTATTGGCTGTTCCTGCTCCGAAAGAAGGTACCGAATAATATCCGCTTGAATATTCTTCTCTTAACTTACGAAGGTTAGGCATTGGATCTTCCGAAAAATCAAGTCCTTTAAGCCATGTCGGGTCAAAAAGTGACTCCAGCTGTACATAAATAATATTCGGTGTATCGATTGGTTCATTCTTCTTATTCTTATCATCTTCCGGTGCCTGAGTCGTCGGCTCTTCACCTGTCTGACTCTCACTTTCTGTCGGATGAACTACTTCGTTAACCTTTGACTCGGAATATCCTCTCGGTTTCTTAACACCGTTGCTCAAAAGGGAGCTCATAAAGCAATAATTAAATCCATAATCTCTGTAAGCCTGTCTTAAGTTACCAAAGTTAAGTGCCAGAACACCCGTTGCATTGCCTATATTAAGGAAAAGCATCAATGCACCGAATGAAATAGCGGAAATCATACCACATTTAAAGTAATTGATTTTCTCTTTAGTCTTGGTTGAATGTACACATATGACAACTATAAGCGCAATAACACCTGCTATCGCTATCGCAATCCAGATAAACATGCCGACAGAAAAATACCTGCCAATTATGTCAGCCAGGTCCTCCAGATTCTTGACATCCGGAGCATTAAACGGCGTTACACGGTTATCACTGACTGCATAGTTAATAATTCCAAGTGCTATCCATACGGCACTTATTAATGTTCCTACGAATATACGTTTCTTGAAAAAAGCAACAAACGTAAGCGTGAAATAAATCATTAAAGTGTTAAAAAGAAACACTAACGGATTAGTTACCATATGCCTTAATCCTGACACAACCGACAATCTGTTAAGGCACTCGATTACAAGGTTTACCAAAATTGCCAGAAACGCAAGCCTTACCCATACAATTCTGAAAAAGCGGTTATGCCATACCTTATCAACCGCCCTGCAGAATTTGCAGGAAATAAACTTGTCCTTTGCATTGGATAATGCTTTAAGAACTTTACAATCTTTTATTTTACTCATATCTTCCTCTTCTATTTCATATACTGTTAATTTGCTTTACTATTCTTTATTACATCACGGAGATTACGCGCTCTCTCTTTAAGCTTGGCATTAGCCGTACGTGATACAATAACATTGGTTGCCATCTTGCCGGCAATGTCAAACTTGCCGAGCTTGGCCGCAAGGTCTGCCAAAAGGTAGTCAAACGTAGCCTCATCCATTCCACATATCGGGAAATCTTCCTTGGCACGGCTTGTCACGAACCCTTCATATGCACTGGCAATCATCTCCTGCTCGTTTTTCTCACAGTCTTTCTTAATCGCAGCCGCATTCGGGGTATTCATATCAAGATTCTCTTTCTTGCCCCTGTACAGCCATGCTATCTTAAGGCATGTATATGCTTTCTCGCTTGCATGTGCTCTCTTAACTATTGCATTAAGAAGCGCAAGCTTATGTCTCTTAATTGCCTCATCATAAGAATATACAGCACCTGTTTCCGGTGTCGGATGAAATTTTGCAGAAATATTATCTTTGATAAGTTTCGCCTGAGCACTCGTCATATATCCAAAAAAACGGCTGAGCGCTGCATATCCGCAATTCGGACAAACTATCGCATCATATTTGATGGAGTCTATGCCGGAATACTTCGGACGCAAATCGGAATCCGAACCAAGAAGTCTCGGCTTGCCTGTCTTTACGGTCTTGGACTTAAATTCTTTATCGCATACCGGACATTGCATTTTCTTATCGAAAAGGAAATCTTCCTCAGTCACAACATGTTTGGCAGCCTCTGTGCCGCCTTTCTGGCTGTCCTGTTTCTCTTCATCATATATCTTGACATTTGAGAGGCCGCCAAGTCCCATTGACTCAAGGCCCGAAAACAAATCACCCATTCCAAAATACCTCCGGTTATTTTAATTTGAATGAACTCTTAAGTGATACTATTCTGTTAAATACAGGGTTATCCTCTGTGGAATCCTTGCAGTCAACACAAAAATATCCGTTTCTTACGAACTGGAAACTGTCATAAGCCCTGGCACTCTTAAGTGAAGGCTCAAGATAACACTTATCAATTACCTTAAGTGAATCCGGATTAAGATTAAGGCTTCCGTCTTCATTGTAAACGCCCTTCTCCTCATCAACTATATTCTCATAAAGCCTAACCTGTGCTGTTATTGCATCAGCCGCGCTTACCCAATGGATCGTTCCCTTTACTTTACGTCCGGTAAATCCCGAACCGCTCTTGGTCTCAGGATCATATGTGCAATGCACTTCCGTAACATTACCGTCAGCATCCTTAACGCATCCTGTACATGTAACAAAATATGCATTCATAAGACGTACTTCATTGCCAGGGAAAAGTCTGTAATATTTCTTCGGAGGCTCTTCCATGAAGTCCTCTCTCTCAATATACAGTTCCCTTGAGAAAGGTACTTTTCTGGTTCCGAGTTCCGGATTCTCAAGATTATTGTCGACGTCAAGCATCTCCGTCTGTCCTTCCGGATAGTTGTCAATAATGAGCTTTACCGGATCAAGTACTGCCATTACACGGGATTTCTTAAGCTTAAGATCTTCTCTTATGCAATATTCAAGCATTGCATAGTCAACTGAACTGTTGGCCTTGGCAACGCCGACAAGATCTACAAACATTCTTATGGACTCCGGTGTAAAACCGCGGCGTCTTAATGCCGCAAGTGATACGAGTCTTGGATCATCCCATCCATCTACAATTCCTTCTTCGACAAGTTTCTTGATATATCTCTTACCTGTAACAACGTTAGTGAGATAAAGCTTGGCAAATTCAATCTGCTTAGGCGGATTCTCGTATTCAAGTTCACGCACAACCCAGTCGTAAAGCGGTCTGTGGTCTTCAAATTCCAGTGTACAGATCGAATGTGTAATTCCTTCCGTAGCATCTTCTATCGGGTGTGCAAAATCATACATAGGATATATGCACCACGCATCACCCTGTCTGTGATGTGTCTGATGAGCCACACGATATATTACAGGATCTCTCATGTTAATATTAGGTGAAGCCATGTCAATCTTGGCACGGAGAACTTTCTCACCGTCCGCATAAAGTCCGTTCTTCATGTTCTCGAAAAGTTCAAGATTCTCCTCTATGCTTCTGTCACGATAAGGACTGTTCTTACCCGGTTTTGTAAGTGTTCCTCTGTATTCTCTTATCTCTTCTGCACTGAGGTCACACACATATGCCTTACCCTTCCTGATAAGCTTAACGGCTGCATCATACATGATCTGAAAATAATCTGATGCGAAGAAAAGTCTGTCTTCAAAATCCGCTCCGAGCCAGTTAACGTCTGCCTTGATGGATTCGACAAACTCGTCCTTCTCTTTGGTCGGGTTCGTATCATCAAATCTTAAATTAAACTGTCCGCCATATTCCTTGGCCAGACCGTAATTCAAAAGGATTGACTTGGCATGTCCTATGTGAAGATAGCCGTTAGGTTCCGGCGGAAATCTGGTCTTGACGGTCTTACAATGACCCTCAGCCAGGTCCTTATCTATAATCTGTTCAATAAAATTCTTGGATATTACTGCTTCGTTATCCATTTCTCTTCCTCCATGAAGTTCTAGTTATACTTATCATAATAATAACAGAACTACATAAAATTTACAATCCCGCTTTTAATATTTTCAGCACAGCGCTATGACACTATAATACCTCTTTGCCAAAAAGTAAATATTTTTAACAAAATCTACACAATTACATTAATTTAAAAAGGTATTGACATCACAGATTCATTTACTTATAATGCAACTATACAAAGATAAAAGCCGTGACGGGAATAAGTAATATTGTATCTGAACCTACAGAAAGCAGCCGGTTGATGAGAGGCGCAGGGAATATATAATATGAATACCTCCCCGAGTTCCGCACCGAAAGTTATCCGGTAGGCTGCGGCGTATGCACACGTTACAGTGCCGGGGTATCGTTGATTAACCGTACCCGATGAGACAGCGGATGTGAATCCGTTGTAAATAAAGGTGGTAACACGGCATGGTCGTCCTTTTGATTTCACGATAAGTGGGATTGAGAGGATTTTTTATTATATCCAAAGGAGATTTGACAATGGGAATTTATGAAGAACTTCAGGCAAGAGGCCTGATCGCACAGGTAACGGATGAACCGTTGATCCGCGACCTCATCAATAACGGAAAGGCTGTTTTCTACATCGGATTCGATCCTACCGCCGACAGCCTTCATGTAGGACATTTTATGGCACTCTGTCTTATGAAGAGACTGCAGGAAGCCGGCAATAAGCCAATCGCTCTCATCGGTGGCGGAACAGCCATGATAGGTGACCCATCCGGACGTAACGATATGCGTTCAATGATGACTAAGGAAACTATTGACCACAATGTTGAATGTTTCAAGAAACAGATGAGCCGTTTTATTGATTTTTCAGACGGAAAGGCTCTTCTTGTAAACAATGCCGACTGGCTCATGGACCTTAATTATATCGATGTTCTCCGTGAAATCGGACCTCATTTTTCGGTCAACAGGATGCTTACGGCCGAATGCTACAAGCAGCGTATGGAAAAAGGCTTAAGTTTCCTCGAATTTAACTATATGATTATGCAGAGTTTTGATTTCTATACATTGTTCCAGAAATACGGCTGCAACCTTCAGTTCGGCGGCGATGATCAGTGGAGCAATATGCTCGGCGGTACAGAACTCATCCGTCGTAAACTCGGCAAAGATGCTTCCGCAATGACAATTACTCTTCTTCTCAATTCAGAGGGCAAGAAAATGGGCAAGACACAGAAGGGTGCCGTATGGCTTGACCCTGAGAAGACTTCACCTTATGAATTCTTCCAGTACTGGAGAAATGTGGATGATGCCGATGTTCTTAAGTGCATCAAGATGCTCACATTCCTTCCGCTTGATGAGATTGCCAAAATGGAAACATGGGAAGGCGCACAGCTTAATGAAGCCAAGGAGATTCTTGCATATGAGCTTACTGCTCTTGTTCATGGCCGCGAAGAAGCCGAAAAAGCACGTGAAAGCGCACGTATGGCTTTCGGTTCCGGAGATATGAGCAATCTTCCTACAGCAACAGTCAGCGAGGATGATTTCCGTGATGGTGCGGTTGACCTTATAACCCTGCTGGTGAACGGCGGTCTCTGTCCTACACGTTCCGATGCAAGGCGCAACATTGAACAGGGCGGCGTTACCGTAAACGGCGAGAAAGAAACCGACTTTAGAAAGACTTACTCCAGGGATGATTTCGGTGATGGAATCGTTCTTAAGAGAGGCAAGAAAAACTTCAAGAAAATGATACTCGGATAACATATATATAATCCAAAAAGAGCCGTGACATTATTAAGCCACGGCTCTTTTAATAAAAGTATATTAGTGTTTGAAGAAACTTCCCATTGAAAAGCCTGTCGGCATCGGTATTGTAAACATATAAATTGTCGCAAATACAAATGCAGCTATCGCAACTATCAATATAAACATACGGTTTGGAATATTCTTGAACATTCCTACTATACCTAACATAAACAGTACAACCGAATATATAACCGTTACAAGTCCGAATGCATCTCCGTTGGCGTTATCTTTCTTACCCTGTTCCAGAAGCTCATCAGCCTCAGATATCTTATTCTGCGCCTCAGCAAAATAGCTGTCAATAAATCCTTCTTTATCAAAAGGCGAAACATCCTCTTTCTGCTCATCAGCCCATTTAATTGCATCATAAAGCGCATCTGAACAATTGTCATTCAAAAGCTTGTCAAGCTTCCATTGAAGGCGGTCTGTCTCATCAGTATCGCCCTTTTCCTGTGCAAATGTGTAATCAATACGTACGCTTGTAATATCATTCCAAAGTATCATATCCTGCATAAGACTCTGAGAAGCCTCATTATACATGGAATTGCCCTCTGCAGATAAATTATTACTTGTCGTGTAATTCGTAGACTGATTACCTCCGTGAAGTGATCCTATCCATGATGCCCACGCTGTCGCAAGCGCTGTTATGCCGAGAAATACTGCTGTAAGTATCTCAATTATCTGTTCCTTGGATTTCTTAGTCTTTGTCTCGCTCATTCTGTCCTCCTATAAGTCCATTGCTTCAAGTTCTTTCGCTGTATCAACTACAAGCTGCTCACATTTCTTAACATTGTCACCGGCCATTCCTCCAATTCCGTAGAACCCGTTTGTAACACTGCTGAGTGCCATATTTTTGGCCAGATTACCGACACCTGCCCTGTCCTGTTTCTGAATTGAATACTTATTCGTGCTCTTTCCGAAACCGGCAGCCATAACCCACACCTGATTCTGATCGTCCAGTGCCGGAAATGTTATTATGTATGCAAAGCCATGCTTGGTAAGTTCCGGTACTCCGGCTGTAAATTTCTTATCCTTGATAGCCTCGTAAAGTTCCTGAACCGTGTATTTGTTTTTAAATTTTACGTTTTTGATTTTTATTCCCAATGCCATATTACCAACCTCCTGTTTACGGATGTGTCACATAAATATAAGGGACTGCATTTAACGCAGTCCCGATTTTTCCCAAACTAATTGGTTCCCCAAGGGTTACCATTCTTATCAGTGAATTTACCCGTACATACCTTAACAATGTCAACGATCCAGCCTATACCAAATACGCCGCCTGTAAGTAACCATAAGATTCCGGTTCCTATTTTCCCTGCAAGAAATCTATGAATTCCAAGTTCTCCGAGGAAAATAGTAAGAACTATTGCTGCTCCTTTACTCATATGTAGCACTCCTTTCATAATGTACTTATTACCAACGTAGTTTATAATACTATCTGTAATAATCTTTTGCAATACATCTGGGATGAATTGCATTTTTTCGGGATAAATGTTATAATTTTACAGATATATGTGAATTAGGAGATTAAATATTTGAAAATAGCTATAGTAGATGATATGCCCGATGAGGCTGCACAGCTTGCCGGATTTATTGACAAATGGTGTAATGACAGTTCAGTCGCATATGAATGTGATACATATCTGGATGGAAGTATATTTATTAACAACAGCCTGAACGGGGAATATGATTTGATTTTTCTGGATATATATATGACAGTTCTTAACGGTATTGAAACCGCGCGCGTTATACGTAACAGCAATAACAACTGTCATATCGTTTTTCTGACTTCAAGTACCGAACATATGCATGAGGCCTTCTCGGTGCATGCCTACGACTATATAATTAAGCCTGCCCGGTACCCGGATGTTTCAAGGGTTCTCACCGATTTATATAAATCGCATAACGATTTTTGCAATTATCTTGACATATATGCGGACAAACATGATTACCATATAGCATTCGGTGATGTGATCTCGGTTGAAGCCGATTCAAATTACTGCATCATAACAGCAGATATCCAATACCGTACAAGAGTTTCCTTTGGTCAGATAGAGAAGGAACTCATGGCAGACAAGCGTTTTCTCACAATAAACCGTGGACTTATCATTAATATGGATTATGTCCGCAACATGGACGACGGCATATGCACCTTTAAAAACGGTTGTATTTTTCCTCTCAACTCAAGGAAGGCACGCGAGCTCAAGCAGGCTTTCATAGATTATAATTTTATGTTACGTCATGAACGTAATGACAAAGGAGGTCTGGCATGAACACATCTGTTTTTTTCTCCGACATTTTAGCCACTGCAATTGTTATACCGGGAATCCTTATGTGTATCATCCCGCTCCGCAGTAAATTACGAATAGCGCCATCGCAATTTCTTCCATGGTATATCCCATTAGTATCAGTGTTGTGCATATTCTCGGCTTACATCGAATGCCGCACCGGTGTTTTCGGAAACAGCCTTGCTTTTTTTATCTTGCTGGCATTGTTGTGCGGTTCTTCGTTTGCCGCACTTAATCTTCCTCCGCTCAAGACATTGTACATTATATCACTGTCTTTGACTGTTATGTCATTTGGCGGCATTATCTCATATATTGTTGACGGATACTTTTATCCCGGTACAAGTCCGCTCAACGGTAACCTCGGCATTGCAGTTCAGTGGATATTCAGTATTATTATGATGGTTCTCGTGATCACAGTATTTTCCGGAAAAATCCTCTGGATTTTTGATAATCTCCACCTCAAACGCATATGGCGCCTGGCATGGCTTACCCCTGCCATCATCTCATTAGTCAATGTTATGATGGTTCCCAAAAACTACGCAAATATCCACGTCGGAAGGGTCTATAGCGTGATGATATTGATAATCGCCGTAAATTTTCTCGTATTTATCATATCTCAGTTTATGTTCTTCACCATAGCGCGTTCCACAGTCGAGCATTATGAGGATCTGAATGCCATCCAGCTTCTTAACATACAGGCAAGCCAGTATGAAGCTTTACGCGATTACATAGAATATACCGGGCGTATAAGACATGATTTCAAACATACCATAAGGACACTTTCTGCTTATGCGGCTCAGAAGGACTATGATGCCCTTTGCAGTTACATAACCCAGTACAACAATGAGATACAGGCTGACAGCAGGCGTTATTTTTTCTGTGAACACAGCAGTACCAATGCTGTATTAAGTTATTACGCATTGATAGCAGACAAGCACAATATCCGTACGGACTGGAAAACAGATATTCCCGCCAATATTGCTATAGACGATACAGTTCTCAGCATAGTATTCGGAAATCTTATAGAAAATGCAATAGAAGCCTGCTGCAAAATTCCGGAATCGGAACGTTATATAATATTAAATGCCGATACCCGGACCGAAGGCTGTCTCTACATAACCATGTCCAACAGTTTTAATGGAATTGTGCATAAAATGGGGTCGGATTTTATTTCCAGCAAAAAAGCCGGACAGAATTCTTCTCCATCCGGCATAGGTCTTAAATCCATAGAAAAATCAGCCTCAAACCATAACGGCAGCTCCCGTTTCTATTATAAAGACAAAGTTTTTTACAGCGATGTAATGCTACAATACAATGGCTCTACATCTGCATGATTATTTCACGCGCTTTTTCTTCGCTTATAGGTGTGGCATATACGTTTTCTCCGAATTGTACAACCGCTCCTATCCCTTTCTGTAATACAAATCTCAGGTGGCCGTCTCGTACTTTCTTATCGGTATAAAGCTTCTTTACAAGTTCGTCCCTGTCAATATACTCAGGAATTGCCACCGGCAGATGTGCTTTTGTAAGAAGTTTTACAAGTCTGTCAACTTCTGCCTCTGTCATGTATCCGAGGTTTTCCGACAGTCTTGCCTGTGCCACCAGCCCTATCGCGACAGCTTCGCCATGCAGAAGTCTGTAATCACTAACAGTTTCTATTGCACGCCCTACGGTATGGCCGAGATTAAGAACTTCTCTGAGTCCGCTCTCACGTTCGTCTTTCATGACAACATGATATTTGATATTACAATTGCATTCCGCAATATGCTCACACACATCGGAATCACATGCAAGAACTCTGTCCATATTCTGTTCAAGGTATTCAAAGAAATCTCTGTCTGCAAGACAGGCATGTTTGATTGTCTCTGCCATTCCGCTGTATATTTCACGTTCCGGCAAAGTACTCCATGCAGCAATATCTATGTATACTTTACGAGGCTGGTTAAAGATGCCTATAAGATTCGTTGCAAGCGGTGTATCGACCGCTGTCTTACCGCCTATTGATGCATCTGCGGCTGCAAGAAGTGTGGTAGCATAATTAATAAACGGAATGCCTCTGCCATACGTTCCTGCCGTAAATCCTGCCACGTCAGTTACAACTCCTCCGCCTACGGCGATTATGCAGCAATCGCGCCTATATCCTTTGGACAACATGGTATCCTCTATAAATTCTTTGGTAGCCCTGGTCTTGCTTTTTTCTCCTGCCGGAAAAACAATGATATCCGCCTTATATCCTGCGTCTAGTATCTTATTATATATATGTTTTGCATAAAGCTGTTCAACATTTGAATCCGTAACCACCACAAATTTGTTGACAGATCCGGCAAGTCCTGCCGACAAATCTGCCACCAGCTTGTCCATAAGCCCGAATCCTATTTCAATATCATATGAATCATCAACTTTCTTAACCAGTTCAACATTAAATACGCTCATAATCTACCTTCCTTCTATGAAAACTGACTGTTATATAATCTGCTGTAGAAACCACCTTTGGCAAGCAGTTCCTCATGGTTGCCCTGCTCTATCACATTACCGTCTTTCATAACGAGTATAATATCGGCCGACTGGATTGTGGAAAGCCTGTGCGCAACTATAAAACTTGTACGTCCTTTCATCATCTTCGCAAATGCTTCCTGAATCTTCATTTCGGTTCTGGTATCTATTGATGATGTTGCTTCGTCAAGTATGAGCATCGGAGGCAGACATAACATTACTCTGGCAATACAGAGGAGCTGTTTCTGTCCTTGTGAAAGATTTCCGCCGTCCTCGCCTATAACTGTATCGTAACCATCCGGCAGTCTCTTTATGAAACTGTGGGCATGTGCAGCCTTAGCCGCCGCTATGATTTCTTCATCCGTGGCATCAGGTCTGCCCGTTACTATGTTCTCTTTGATGGTGCCTGATTTAAGCCAGGTTTCCTGAAGAACCATGCCGTAATTACTCCTGAGACTCTTTCTGGTGACGTCCCGGATATCCTTACCTTCAACCTTAATCGATCCACTGTCAACATCATAAAAGCGCATTAAAAGGTTGATCATTGTCGTCTTACCGCATCCCGTAGGGCCTACGATTGCCACGCGTTCACCCGGCTTAACATCAAGATTAAAATCCTTGATAAGTTCTTTCTCTTTATCATAAGAAAAAGCTACATGCTCGAGCCGGATATGGCCTTCTCCTTCATTGACAACAAGCACGTCGTCTGCATCAGGACTTAATGGTTCTTCCTCAATAAGATCAAGCACTCTGTCTGCACATGCAAGTGCATTCTGAAGTTCCGTCACAACGCCGGAAATCTCGTTAAACGGCTTGGTGTACTGGTTCGCATAACTTAAGAACATTGACAGGCGTCCTACCGTAAATGCAAGTGGATTCTTAACAACCGATACCGCACCGCTCAATGCAACAAGCGCATATACGACATTATTGACAAATCTTGTGGCAGGATTGGTAATTGACGAGAAAAACGTCGCCTTAAGTGACCATTTCTGTAACCTTAAATTAATATCATCAAATTTCTCAAGTGCCTCGTCTTCATGGCCGTATGCCTGTACGACCTTCTCATTGCCTATCATCTCATCGATAAATCCGGTCTGCTCGCCCCTTGTCTCCGACTGGAGGCTGAACATTCTGTAAGTTTTCTTTGCAACAAAAGAAGCCACGAAAAATGACAAAGGAGTAACAAGGACAACAACAAGTGTTATTTTCCAGTTAATCATTATCATGAATATCAATGTTCCGAGTATTGTCATTACACCGGTAAAAAACTGTGTAAATCCCATAAGCAGTCCGTCGGCAAACTGGTCAACATCCGCTATGACTTTGCTGACAATTTCTCCGGTAGGATGGGAATCGGCATATCTGACCGGAAGCCTCTGTAATTTATTGAACGCGTCCTTTCTTATGTCATGCACTATTGAATATGTTATTTTATTATTGCATATATTCATTATCCATTGGAATAAAGCTACAACGCCCATTGTTATAAGAATCGTGATGATTATCTTCATAACCGCCGCGAAATCGACATTGCCTTCACCTATTATATTATCAATCGCATTACCCTGTAGAATCGGAATATACAACTGACCCGCCACTGTTACCAATGCCATTCCCAATGATAATATAAGAAAAATCCTGTATTTGCCGAGGTATCTGAGAACTCTTTTGATCGTTGATTTCTTCTTCATTATCTCGCACCTCCTGCCGCCTTATTACTGTCCGTATTATATATTTCCCTGTATACCGCACAGTTTTCTAACAATTCGTCATGCGTTCCGATTCCGGCCACAGCACCGTCTTCAAGAACTATTATCCTGTCTGCACTGCGAAGAGATGCCGTTCTCTGCGACACAATAAATGTCGTAAGCTTTCCGCCGCCTTCCTCACCTATTTTCCTGATAGAGGCCCTGAGCGCAGCATCGGTAGCATAATCAAGAGCAGAAGCACTGTCATCAAGAATGAGAATTGACGGCTTTCTGACAAGGGCTCTTGCTATGGTAAGACGCTGTTTCTGACCTCCTGACAGGTTACGTCCTCCCTGTGCTATCATATAATCCAGTCTGCCATCCTTACTGCTTACAAATTCTTCAGCCTGCGCATTCTTAATGGCTTCATTAATCTCATCATCGGATGCATTCTGTTTGCCCCATTTCATGTTATCTCTTATCGTTCCGTTAAAAAGAACGGCTTTCTGCATAACTATGCCAACTTTATTACGGAGGTCTTCCTTGGTATAATCCTTAACGTTAACACCATCCACAAGTACCTCGCCTTTCGTGGCATCATAAAATCTAGGTATCATATTAACCAATGTAGACTTTCCTGAACCGGTACCTCCGATTATGCCGATTGTTTCACCATGTTTGACTTTAATATCAACGTTACTGAGTGATTCGGCCCCGGCATTTCTGTATGCGATAGAAACATTGTTAAATTCAACAGCATATCCGTCATCCCTTGATCCAGCAGATACCTCCGGGAATTCCATGCCCGCTTTAATCTCAAATACCTCCTGAATACGGTTGGCACATGCAACTGCCTTGGTAACCTGGATGATAAGATTGGCGAGCTTAATCAACTCCACAAGTATCTGTGACATATAATTAACAAGTGCCACAACCTGTCCCTGTGTAAGTATTCCGGTATCTACCTTAACCGCACCTGTGTAAAGAAGTATAACTGTTGCTACATTTATCACGACAAATGTAACGGGATTCATAAGTGCTGAGATTTTGCCGGCAAAAAGCTGCACACCCCTTAAAGATGTATTGCCCCGGTTGAAACTTTCTATCTCATCATCTTCACGGTTAAATGCACGTATTACTCTGGTTCCTGTCAGGTTCTCCCTTGTTATCTTAAGAATATTGTCAAGACCGGACTGGACTTTCCTGTAAAGCGGTATTGATGCAAGCATGATTCCGAATACAATTACCGCCAGCACCGGAATCGCCACACAGAATATCAATGCGCATTTCACATCAATCGTAAATGCCATTATCATTGCGCCGAATACGATAAACGGCGAACGCAGGAAAAGTCTTATTACCATATTAACGCATGACTGCACTGCATTGACATCACTTGTCATACGGTTTATAAGTCTGGCCGTACCTATTTCATCAATCTCCGAAAACGATAATGTCTGGATATGTTCAAAAAGGGAATGTCTCAGTTCCGTTGCGAAACCTGTTGCCGCTTTCGCCGCAAAATACTGCGCCGTCAATGAACTTGCCAGTCCCACAAGTCCCAGTCCGATCATAATAAGGGCCCTTGTCGCAATATATCCTATATCGCCATCCTTGATTCCGATGTCGATGATCTGGGCAACGACAAGCGGAATTATAAGTTCAAAAGATGCTTCAAGCAATTTGAAAAACGGCCCTATTATTGTTTCTTTTAGGTAATTCTTAAGATATCTGAGTAACTTTTTCATGTTATTTTCCCGTCTGTTCTGTCTTAAATCTTGTATTGATATAACCCATTATTATGTCCACGCACTGCTCATAGGTAAAAAGTCCCGTATTCAGGCACAAATCATAATTATACGGACTTTCCCATTCCCTGCCGGTGTGGTATTTGTAAAAGCCGCGGCGGTATTTATCCGTCTTAATGATATTCTGCTTAGCCTTAGCCTTATCTATTCCGTTACGCGCTGCTTCCCTGTCAATGCATACATCCATCGGTGCATATATAAAAACAGACACAAGATTCGGATTATCCTTAAGTACAAAATCCGCCGCGCGTCCCACGCAGATGTATGACTCATTCAGGGCCAGTTCCTTAAGTACCTTCGCCTGATAATTAAAGAGATTCTCATTGGACGTGAAATCATCACTGTCAGGTCCTATCAGCTCACCGTTATATACTTTCTTAGATACTTTATAAAGAAGACTCTGCTTCATATGCTCATCGGCTCTTGCAAAAAGTTCCTCGTTAATTCCGCTTTCATCTGATGCAAGTCTTAAAAGATTCCTGTCGATAACATCTATACCCAGTCTCTTTCCGAGAAGCCTGCTTATGCTGGTCGCACCGCTTCCGCATGTTCTTGTAATAGCAATAACCATATTATCCATAGTATGTACCTCCCAATGATATGTTATTTGTGTAAAAAGTATACCATATATATGGTAAAAAGTCAGCATTGACTTTTTTCTTATGCAAGTATACAATACAGTTTGCTAGGGGCGCTGGATGAGTCCGGCTGAGAGGAAACCACTCTAATGTTTCGACCCTTGGGACAACTGTCCCATACCTGATCCGGGTAATGCCGGCGTAGGGATGTATATCATATAATACAGACTATGTGTTTTATACCGCATGGCTTACAGTTATACAACCTTACCACCTCGGATTTCCGAGGTATTTTTATTATATACAGGAGGAAGATATCATGAACGCAAATGTAGCAATCCAGGTTCTGCCTAACGTTACGGACGACGCCGAGGTAGTAAGAATCGTAGACGAAGTTCTTGATTACATCAAAGCTTCGGGTTACAAATATTATGTAGGACCGTCAGAGACATCCATTGAAGGCGATTACGAAGGCCTTATGGAAATCGTCAAGCAGTGTCAGTACATTGCCGTTAAGGCAGGATGTGATAAGGTTTACACCTATGTTAAGATTACATATGCACCTGAGGAGAAGATTTTGACAATCGATGAAAAAGTCACAAAACACCATCAGAACTAATACAACTGCATATAAAACACTGCATTTCATAACCGGCAAAATTATCCCGCCGGTTATCGCAATAGCCGTATTTATCACATTCTGGCAGTATCTGTCCGGTTCTGAGCTTATGCCGTCTTTCATGATGCCGTCACCCGTCAAGGTCATAAAGGCATTTATTAATGACTGGCCGGTCCTTTTAGAGCATGCCGCGACAACACTCCGCGAAGCTTTCATAGGTCTTGGCATCGGAATTGTATTAAGCTTTATTGTTTCGATATTAATGGATGCGTGCAGGCCGCTTTACAACGCACTGTATCCGGTAATAGTGGTCACGCAGACAATTCCTTCCATTGCCATTGCACCGCTTTTAACACTTTGGCTCGGATATGGCATCACACCCAAGATAGTGCTGGTTGTCATCACAACTTTTTTCCCTATCGCGGTGGGACTTCTGGATGGTTTCAAAGCTGCTGACCCTGATGCGCTTAAGCTTCTCAAATCGATGGGCGCCGGTCCCGTAAAGCGTTTTATTCACATTAAACTGCCTTACTCACTGGGATATTTTTTCTCCGGACTTAAGATATCGGTTGCATACTCAATCGTAGGCGCCGTTATTTCGGAATGGCTCGGAGGCTCCTCGGGACTTGGTGTTTTCATGACCAGAGTGCGCAAATCATTCGCTTATGACAGAATGTTTTCGGTTATTATTTTCATATCGGGCATAAGTCTTCTGCTTATGCTTGCGGTTATTATTATTAAATGGCTTGTAATGCCATGGGAAAGGAGAAGTAAATCAGTCACCGGGAATAAGTGACTATTTACTATATGATATTATGAAAAAAACAAGAACACTTGCACTTGTGATGGCCGCCACGCTCGGTCTTATGGCCGTAACCGGCTGTTCCAAAGCATCTTCGGACAAAACATCCGGTGATGACAATAAAGAACTTGCCAAAGTAACTTTTATGCTTGACTGGTCACCTAATACCAACCATACAGGTCTTTATGTAGCCAGGGAAAAAGGCTATTTTAAGGATGCCGGAATTGACGTGGAAATAGTGGAATGTGCCGAAGCCGGAGCTGAAGCTTCCGTTGCGGACGGCAAAGCTGATTTCGGTGTAAGCTTCCAGGATTATCTCGTTCCGGCTTTCTCAGCTGACGAAAGTTCAAGACTTCCTGTCACTGCCGTAGCTGCAATTATCCAGCATAACACATCCGGAATCATCTCCCTTAAAGACAGCGGCATCACTTCTCCAAAGGGAATGGAAGGACATTCCTATGCGACATGGGATATGCCTATTGAACAGGCTATCATCAAGAAAGTCGTAACTGATGATGGCGGTGATTACAGCAAAATCAACCTCATTTCAACATCGGTTGAAGACATCAAAGCTGCATTAAGCAGTAACATTGATTCCGTATGGATTTACTATGCATGGGACGGAATTGCATGTGAGCTTCAGGGCCTTGACACCAATTTCTTCTATTTCAAGGATTATTCACCTGAACTCGATGATTACAGTCCTGTAATCATTGCCAACAATAATTTCCTTAAAAACAATTCTGAAGTTGCGAAGAAATTCATGGCCGCATTATCAAAAGGATATGATTATGCAATAGAGAACCCTGATGATGCTGCACAGATTCTTGTTGATGCCAATGAAGGTCTTGACATCGAACTTTGCAAAAAGAGTCAGAACTGGCTTGCTTCACAGTATAAGGCAGATGCTGACAAATGGGGCGTCATCGACCAGAAAAGATGGGATGCTTTCTATGGCTGGGTATATGACAACGGTCTTTGCGAAATTGACATTCCGGACGGTTTCGGTTTCTCAAACGATTACCTCCCGGAATAAATTCTGTCAACAGCCACCATGGCTATTGACGTCAGGAGTTAAAAATGGCATTATTAAAAACAGAGAATATTTCTGTCAGTTATGACGGTACGAAAATAATCGAAGATATCAATATTGAACTTAATGACGGCGAGCTTGTGTGCCTGCTCGGTGTCAGCGGAAGCGGCAAATCCACACTTTTTAATGTTATATCAGGGCTTCTTACTCCCGATAGCGGACATGTTCTTTTTAAGGGTGAGGATATTACCGGCAGATCCGGTATGTTCAGCTATATGCTGCAGAAAGATTTACTTCTTCCATACAAGACAATAATTGATAATGTTATTCTTCCTCTCACTCTTAAAGGAATCAGTAAGAAAGACGCCAGGAAACGTGTTCTTCCGTATTTTGAGGAATTCGGCATATCAGGATGTGAGCGCAAATATCCCAACCAGCTGTCGGGCGGTATGCGGCAACGCGCAGCACTTCTGAGGACTTATATGTTCTCTGACGAGGTTGCATTGCTTGATGAACCCTTTTCCGCTCTCGATACGATTACCAAGGGCAATATGCATACATGGTATATCAATATCATGAAGCAGATCAGGCTCTCGACGCTTTTTATCACACATGATATCGACGAGGCAATTCTTCTCTCCGACAGAATTTATATTCTGGGCGGCAGACCCGGTCATATAACCGACGAGATAAGGATTGCACCGGATGATGTAAGGCACACCGATTTACTTCTGTCAGAACATTTTCTCGAATATAAGAAGCGAATTATCAAAGCCATTGGAGATACCTGTTAATGATTTACCTTTTTACAGAATATAACCGAATTACAGATGAGGATCTAAACGTTCTTCTAGAGAAACTCCCGGAAAAACGCCACAAGAAAGCTCTCAGGATGCGCCGTATGGACGGACGTACATCCTGCGTAATCGGTTATCTTCTGTTTCTTTATGGTTTCAGAAATATATATAAACAAAACGGTCTCCCGGATTTCTCTACAGAGAAAAACGGAAAACCGTATCTTAATGAATACCCTGAAATATATTTTAATATAAGTCACTGTGCCGGAGCCGCAGTATGTATATTCGGCAATACTCCTGTCGGTATCGACATACAGGATATACGTGAACGCAATTCCCGTTCCGTTACCCGCGTATGTTCATCCGAAGAGATACGTCATATCGAAGATTCCGCAGAACCTGACCTTGAATTCTGCCGTATCTGGTCAGTCAAGGAAAGTCTTTCAAAATTAAGCGGCAAGGGTATTTTCCGTGATATAAGAAATCTTTCTCCACGCGGTGAAAACATAAGCACCGTATTCATAGAACCTGACAAATACATGACAAGCGCTTCATACGATGCTCACGCTGATTTCTCGATTCACAGACTTACTTTGTCTAATCTTCTCGAGCTTTAAAATATCCTTTTTTCTTAAACTTAACCATATATATAATATATGTCACAAACAATGGCACCATGGCACTTACCCAGGCTATAGGCCCTGCCAGGCATACGCCCTTAAAACCTATTACATCCGGAAGTGTGAACGAAGCTATGGTTCTCGCCACAAGTTCAAAAACTCCGGCCATTAGCGGCATAAAAGTCTTACCCATAGCCTGAAGGGCGTTTCTGAACACGAATATCAGGAATAACGGTATGAAAAATGTAATTACCGTATTCAGATATACCATTGAAGAATCAAGTGTTACCGGATTACGGTTCTTGATAAACAGTCCGCAGATATCCCTTCCGAAGAAATATATAACAACCATTGCAAAAACTGCAGCACCGATTGTCACAAAACTCCATGCCCGCACACCTTTTTTAATCCTGTCATATCTTCCGGCTCCAATATTCTGTCCAACGAAATTCGCCGTAGTCACGCCACTTGCTCCCGCAATCTGGGTTACGAGCTGCTCCGTCTTACTTGCTGCGGTATACGCCGCAATTCGTGTCGCACCGAATTTATTGACTGCACCCTGAAGCACAATTGTACCGATAGCCGTTATTGAAAACTGGAATGCCATCGGAAGGCCTATTGTCAGATGAGTTTTTATGATTGAACCGTTTATATGCATATCGGCCTTGGTTATTCTTAAAATCGGAAATTTGACTATCATATATACAATGCAAGCCACACCCGATATAAACTGCGCAATCACTGTTGCCAGTGCCGCTCCGAACACACCCATCTTAAGCACAACAATGAAAAATAAATCCATTCCTATATTAAGCACAGCCGACACCATAAGAAAATACAACGGCGTCTTACTGTCTCCCACTGCCCTTAATATGCACGACGCTGCGTTATACAGCATCGGCGCAAGGATTCCTGCATAAATGGTAAGTATGTATCTTTGTGCATCATCTATGATATCATCAGGTGTATTGATCAGTCTCAACATCGGCTTTGAAAAAATCATTGCAAGTGCCGTTATGATAACCGTTATTAATCCCCACAAAAAAACAGCATTGAAAACTGAATTACGCATACCGTCATAATCCTTTGCTCCAAAACGCTGTGATATGTGAACTGCAAAACCGCTCGTTATTCCTATAACGAAACCGTTTACAAGAAAAAACATTGATCCGGTGGTTCCTACCGCCGCAAGGGCATTCTCACCGAGTTTCTGTCCGACTATTATAGTGTCGGCAAAATTATAAATCTGCTGGCAGATATTACCGGCCAGCACCGGAAGCGCATACAAAAGCATAAGCTTTATCGGGCTTCCGGTCGTTAAATCTTTAACTTTGGCCATTTCTACATTCTCTCCGGTGCTTCAATTCCAAGCAGGTCGATACATGTGACAAGCACATCCTTGGTGAGATCAATAAGCGCTATATAGCTCTTCTTTCTATTCTCATCCGGCTCTGCAAGGATTTTGGTTTCATGATAAAAATGATTAAATGCATTGGACAGATCATACACAAATTTGCATATTTTGTGCGGAGCCCTGTCAACATACGCATTTTCGATAACCTCGCTCAATCCGGTAAGTTCAAGCATAAGTTCTCTCTCGCTCTCTCCATCCGGGTTGCCGATTACGCAGTCTGCGGCATTGCCGCCCTCTGCCTCATATTTCTTAAGAATCGATTTGATTCTTACGATTGTGTAAAGTATATACGGACCTGTGTCACCTTCAAATGATGTGAACCTGTCTATGTCAAAAACATAATCCTTGGATGCCTGGTTGGACAAGTCGCCGTATTTAAGCGCTGCAAGTCCTACAATCCTCGCTGTCTCGCGGGCTTCCTCTTCGGATGTTGACCTGTTCTCCATTATCTTCGCATATACCGCATCATTAATTTCCTTGATAAGATATTCAAGACGAAGCACGCCGCCCTGTCTTGTCTTAAAAGGCTTTCCGTCGCTTCCGTTCATGGTTCCGAAACCGATGAAATCAAGGACTGTGTCCTCTCTTACGATTCCGGCTTTACGCGCTACACGGAAAAATTGTGTATAATGTAAATCCTGTCTCTTGTCGGCAAGATAAATATATGCCTTAGGAGCATATAATTTTTCACGCTCAATAAGTGTGGCAAGATCCGATGTCTCGTAGTTGGCAGCGCCGTCGGATTTACGGACTATGCACGGAGGAAGTTCCTTCGTATCGCCTTCTTTGGCTATGTCTACAACGATTGCGCCCTGGCTTTCATGTGCAATACCGCGTCTGATAAGGTCGTCCACCATATCCGGGATGTACGGCTGTGCGTCACTTTCACCCTTCCACAAATCAAAACTTACATTGAGGTTGCCATAATTTTTCTTAAGGTCAGTAACCGATACATTGATAATATGATGCCATAATGCCGTGTATCCTCTGTCACCGTTCTGCAATTCAAAAGTTGCCTGCTGCGCAGCTTTCTTAAACTCCTCGTCCTCTTTGGACTTGCCACTCGCGCAAGGATATATCTCTTCAAGCTCCGATATTGTAAACGGTGCTTCAGCCGGATATTCACCCGTATAATTCTTATCAAAATAAGGCAGTTCCGGCTTCCGGCTCTTAAGTTCCACAATTATAAGTCCCATCTGGAGACCCCAGTCTCCGAGATGAACATCACTTACAGTCCGGTATCCGTTAAAAGCCGATATCCTCTTAAGGCTTTCTCCGATTATAGCCGAGCGGAGATGTCCGATATGGAGCGGTTTGGCAACATTGGCCCCGCCGTAATCGAGAAAAATCGTCTCGTTCTTCGGTGCACAGTCACATCCGAATTTCTCTTCGGATGCCATCTGCTTAACATAATTACCAATAAAATCATCGCTTAATACGATATTGATAAATCCCGGCTTAACACATTCAATGCTTTTGAATGTGCTGTTTCCCGCAAGTCTGGCTACAACCTCGTCACCTATCATAAAAGGTGCCTTGGAATAAGCCTTGGCTGCTGCCATCGCGCCGTTGCACTGATACTGGCACAGATCAGGACGGTTTGAGATATTGGTTTTACCGTATTTGGCATCATATCCGCACGATACAAACGCATCGCTTATTATATTTGATATTTGTTCTAAAATCTTAGTCATACAATCACCATTACTAAATTGTCGCAATATCAATAGGTGTGGTGTGCTGTTCTCCGGCGCTCTCAAGGCTTGTCAAAAGTGCATTGGCCGTATCGATTGATGTGAGAACATTGACACCCGTCTCAATCGCATGTCTTCTGATTATGAAACCGTCATGGCTTCTCTCGATTCCGTTAGCCGGAATATCTATTACAAGGTCAATCTTGTGTCCGAGAATGAGGTCAAGCAATGTAGGCGACTCCTGCTCCACTTTATTGACCCTTATAGCTTCAACACCGTTATCGTTAAGGAATTTAGCTGTTCCCCATGTAGCATATATGGTATAACCGAGTGCCGCAAAACGCTTTGCAACAGGAAGGGCTTCATCTTTCTCACTGTCGCAGATAGTCATGATCATCTGTTTATGCTTAGGAAGATTGATTCCGGCACCGATAAATGCCTTATAAAGTGCTTCATTAAATTCTTTGGCGATACCTAAGCACTCACCCGTTGATTTCATCTCAGGTCCAAGGCTTATATCCGCACCCCTGATTTTCTCAAATGAGAATACCGGCATCTTGATAGCGATATAATCTGCTTTTTTCTGTAATCCCGGTGTGTATCCGAGTCCCTTTATCGTATTGCCGATGATAACCTGTGTCGCAAGTTTAACGATAGGAATACCTGTAACCTTGCTGATATAAGGCACCGTTCTCGATGAACGCGGGTTAACCTCAATTACATATACCTGATCGTTGTATACGATAAACTGGATATTGATAAGTCCTTTTACGTGAAGAGATCTTGCAAGTCTTCTTGTGTACTCTTCAAGCATATCGATTATTCGCTGTGTAAGGCTCTGTGCCGGATATACAGATATACTGTCGCCGGAATGGATACCCGCACGCTCGATATGTTCCATGATACCCGGAATGAGGATGTCCTCGCCGTCGCATACTGCATCGACTTCTATTTCCTTACCCATAAGGTATTTATCTACAAGAATAGGATGTTCCTGAACCTGTCTGTTGATTATCTCCATAAACTCACGGATATCTTCATCTGAAATCGCAATCTGCATTCCCTGTCCGCCAAGCACATATGAAGGTCTTACAAGTACCGGATAACCAAGTTCGTTGGCTGCCGCAATGGCTTCTTGTGCAGTAAATACCGTCTTACCTGCAGCTCTCGGTATCTCACATTCCTGAAGAATCTCATCAAAGAGTTCCCTGTCCTCTGCCGCATCAACATCTTCCGCGCTTGTTCCGAGAATAGGCACTCCCATTTCCATGAGGCTTTTGGTAAGCTTGATAGCTGTCTGTCCGCCGAACTGTACAACAGCTCCATCCGGATGCTCAAGTTCAACAATGCTTTCAACATCCTCCGGTGTGAGCGGTTCAAAATAAAGTTTATCCGCAATATCAAAGTCCGTACTTACTGTCTCAGGGTTGTTATTAATGATAATTGTCTCATAACCCTCAGCCTTGAATGCCCATGTGCTGTGAACCGAGCAGTAATCAAATTCGATACCCTGTCCGATTCTTATAGGGCCGGAACCGAGTACAAGTACTTTTTTCTCCGGTCTGGTCTCAATAACTTCATTCTCTGATTTATAACATGAATAGTAATACGGTGTGGAAGCCTCAAACTCAGCCGCACAAGTATCTACCATCTTAAATGCTGCATGAATATTATATTCATCGCGGAGTTCTTTAATTTCGCGTTCTTTCTTTCCTGCCAGTCTGCCGATTACAACATCAGGGAATTCGATTCTCTTGGCTTCAAGAAGAAGTTCTTTGGTAAGCGGCTCTGTTGCAAGTCTTTTTTCCATCTTGACGATGTTGTTGAATTTATCTATGAACCATTCATCAATCATTGTGATTGAATGGATGGTATCATAATCGATTCCTCTTCTGAGTGCTTCCGCGATAACATACATTCTCTTGTCATCCACGTTCTTAAGGAGTTCAAGAATGTCATCATCCGAACATGACGAATAATCATCGTTAATAAGGGAATCCACATGCTGCTCCAGTGAACGGATTGCTTTCATAAGTGCACCCTCAAAATTAGTGCAGATACTCATTACCTCACCGGTAGCTTTCATCTGTGTTGTAAGCTTTCTTGAAGCTGTGATGAATTTATCAAACGGGAGTCTCGGAATCTTGACTACGCAGTAATCAAGTGCCGGCTCAAAGCTTGCAAATGTCTTATGTGTTATCGCATTAGGAATCTCGTCAAGATTATATCCGAGTGCAATCTTGGCAGCAACCTTGGCGATAGGGTAACCTGTTGCCTTGGATGCGAGTGCCGATGAACGGCTTACACGAGGATTTACCTCGATTACACAATATTCAAAGCTTGTCGGATGAAGTGCAAACTGTACATTACATCCGCCGGTTATCTTAAGTTCATCGATAATATTAAGTGCTGATGAACGAAGCATCTGATATTCCTTATCGGAAAGTGTCTGTGAAGGTGCAACTACTATACTGTCTCCGGTATGTACACCTACAGGGTCGATGTTCTCCATATTACATACGGTAATACATGTGCCGTTGGCATCACGCATAACCTCGTATTCGATTTCTTTCCATCCTGCGATACATCTCTCAACAAGTACCTGTCCGACACGGCTGAGACGGAGACCGTTGGAAAGTATATCAACAAGTTCCTCTTCGTTATGTGCAATTCCGCCGCCGCTTCCTCCGAGTGTATAAGCAGGTCTTAATACTACCGGGTATCCGATCGTATTGGTAAATGCGATACCGTCTTCGACGTTCTCAACTACAAGTGACGGAGCGCAAGGCTCACCGATTTTCTCCATTGTGGTCTTGAATTCAAGTCTGTCCTCGGCTTTCTTGATGGTCTGTGCCGTGGTACCTATGAGCTTGACATTGTGTTCCTCAAGGAAACTTGTCTCTGCAATCTCCATTGCAAGGTTGAGTCCGGCCTGTCCTCCGAGTGTCGGAAGAATGCTGTCCGGTTTCTCTTTAAGGATTATCTTCTCAAGTGATTTAACTGTAAGCGGTTCGATATAAACCTCATCCGCGATATCTTTATCCGTCATGATTGTGGCAGGATTGGAATTGACGAGAACAACCTCTATGCCTTCTTCTTTGAGTGAACGGCAAGCCTGTGTTCCGGCGTAATCAAATTCAGCAGCCTGTCCGATAACAATAGGTCCTGAACCTATAACGAGTACTTTTTTAATATCATTATTCTTTGGCATCTTAGTCCCTGCCTTTCTTCATCATATCTATAAATCTGTCAAAAAGGAATTCTGAATCCTTAGGTCCCGCACACGCTTCCGGATGGAACTGAACCGTAAATATATTCTTGCCGATATATTCAAGACCTTCATTCGTCTTGTCGTTTACATTGATAAACGCTGGTCTGGCAACCTTAGGATCTATCGTATCCATATCAACCACATATCCATGGTTCTGTGAAGATATGTATACCTTGCCGGTGGACAAATCCTTGACCGGATGGTTCGCACCTCTGTGTCCGTATTTCATCTTATGTGTATCAGCACCTGTGGCAAGTGCCATGAGCTGATGTCCGAGGCAGATTGCAAAAATAGGGACGTCCGAATCATATAATTTCTTAATTTCCGCGATGATTGATGTACATTCCTTCGGATCTCCCGGTCCGTTTGAAAGCATAATTCCATCCGGATTGCTCTTAAGAATCTCCTCAGCTGTCGTGAGTGCCGGATAAACCGTAACATTGCAGCCGCGCTTATTAAGCGAACGCGCTATGTTTCTCTTGGCACCGAAATCCATAAGCGCAACGTTAAGTCCGTCACCTTCAAGTGTATACTTCTCATCGCAGGTAACTTTCTCAACTACCTTACCGGTATTGTATTCTTTGAGACGTGGGATTATTTCATCGAGATTATAATTCTCATTGGTTGTAATCATTCCGTTCATCGTACCTTTCTCACGAAGAATTTTCGTGAGGGCTCTGGTATCGATTCCTTCGATTCCCGGAATTCCGTTAGATTTAAGAAAATGCTGAATAGTATCTTCACTTCTGAAGTTACTCGGCATAGGTGAAAGTTCACGGACAATGAATCCGTCCGGCCAAGGCCTTGCCGACTCCTCGTCAGCATAACAAATACCATAGTTACCAATTAACGGGTAGGTCATAACTACCGCCTGTCCTGCATAAGAAGGATCAGTCAACACCTCCAGATACCCTGTCATAGAGGTATTAAATACTATTTCGCTGATAACTTCCTTATCGGCTCCAATGCTTGTTCCCTGAAATACGTTGCCGTCTTCCAGAATCAAAAATGCTTTCATGGCTTCACCTATTCCTTCTTTTTTTCTAAAAAATTTCAAAAAAAAAACAACTAAGCTTATCGATAGCGCTTTTTTCTTTACAAAGTGCGTCCGGGCATAAATCCCTGACTTCAATATCTATTTTTATGAATTTTAACATATATTTATTGCAATTTCAACCCTTATAAAAAAATTATTACGCAGCAATTCACCTTATCCGTCCCGGTGCATACAATAGTATTGATTAATCCGGAGTATTTTCCATGTCTTTATATAAAATTCTTCAAAACATGCCCGATACCGGGTCTTTAAGAGTCGATGTCACCGACCAGGACGAAAGACCCATCGATGGTGCCACCGCTGAGATTTCCATAACCGGCGAACCGGAAACCACGCTTGAATCCATACAGACGGATTCAAACGGACAGACAGAATCAGTTGAACTTCCCGCTCCGCCTTTTGAATACACCGAAAATCCCGGCGTTACCCAGCCGTATTCCGAATACAGCATAATTGTCCGTGCGCCCGGTTTTGCGCCCGTGTCCATAAACGGAATCGATATTTTTTCATCAAGACGGTCAATACAGGATGTGCGCCTGACCGAGGCCTCCCAGGTCGTAACAATCGGCCCCAATACGCTTTTCGGCAATTATCCTCCTAAGATTCCGGAAGCATCCATAAAACCGATAACACCGACCGGTGAAATCGTCCTTGACCGCGTTGTCGTGCCGGGAACCGTTGTCGTACATGACGGCGTCCCGACCGATACAACGGCTTCCAATTATTATGTATCTTTTCCGGACTATATTAAAAATGTTGCATGCAGTGAAATATATCCGACATGGCCGGAGGCCACAATTACCGCCAATGTTATTGCGATAGTTTCTTTTACACTTAACCGTGTATACACGGAGTGGTACCGCAACAAGGGCTACAGTTTTACAATAACCTCTTCCACGGCTTTTGACCATAAATGGATTAACGAGCGCAATATTTTCGATAATGTGGGACTGATAGTCGATGAAGTATTTGCCGATTATGTTTCCAAGCCGGATGTCAAGCAGCCGATTCTTACCCAGTATTGTGACGGCAAGCGGACTACATGCAGCGGCATGAGCCAGTGGGGTTCCAAATATCTCGGCGACCAGAATTATTCCGCACTTCAGATTCTCCGTAATTATTACGGCAGCGACATATATATCAATACCGCCGAGGAAGTTTCGGGCATCCCGCTTTCATGGCCCGGTTATACGCTGGACATCGGCGATTCCGGCACACCGGTCCGTACAATTCAAGAGCAGTTAAGTGCCATCCGCCGTACCTACAGCAATATTCCCTCTCTTGCAATCGACGGAATATACGGCGAGGACACTGCTGCCGCCGTAAGCAGATTCCAGTCCATCTTCGACCTCCCTGTGACAGGTGAGGTTGACTATAGCACATGGTACAAGATTTCGCAGTTATATGTGGCGCTTGAAAAACTGGCAGAATTGAGAATATAGATGGAAGTGGCGAATGAATAAATGATATGCGTGTGCATACCGTATTAAACAGTTTCAGGATTTTTGTGATGTATTCGAGGCTTTTGATATCTTAATTGATATTATTTCAGGTTTGAATTTCACGAATTCACACTTTTTTGCGGTTTTTAAGGCATTTGGTGTCAATTTGGCGAGCTTTACATTATAATATATTGAATCTGGCATGTACTTTAGTATACTTGTTTTCATATATTGCCATGTCAAGATATCACATATAGCAAATAATTGACACCAAATAGCTGACTTTGAATAAAAAAGGGTGAAAATATCATATCGTACATCTTGGTGTTATTCTTCCAGCACCGCATAATGCCGCGCTGCTGTCCAAATGTTGTATTGTATGATCTTTCCAAGCATTTTCGGAAGGTTGGCGGTTTTTCAACCGGAAGGTTGGCGGATTTTTGACCGGAAGGTTGGCGAAAGTGTCATGAATTTTAGCAACAATAATACAGATATGCCTCTTCCAATCCTGCGTCTTCTGCCACCTGACAGTCCTGCGGCATATCATCCGCAACTATTCTCACGATATATCCGTCCGTGCACCGCTTTATGTTACTGACTTTATACTGTTGTCCAAGGTCATCAAGGGTGCCTCCGGCACATTTTATTATGCCTACATGCCCTTCAACACTCTTTATGATATCAGATGTACATCCCGTTTTTATTACATTTCCGTTTTTCAAAAATATAATGCTATCTGCTATACATTCTATATCACTGACAACATGTGTTGCATACAGTATGATCTTATCGTTTGAAAGTGCAGATATGTAATTTCTGATATTAATTCTCTCATTCGGGTCAAGACCCGCTGTCGGTTCATCCAGAATTATTAACTCCGGGTTCCCCAAAAGCGCCTGTGCCAGCAATACTCTCTGTTTCATTCCGCCCGAATAAGTTTCTATTCTTCTGTGCCTTACATCCCAGAGGTTAACGGTTTTAAGAAGATTTTCTATTTCTATGCTCGCTTCTTTTGAAGGTATTCCCTTTATGGCAGCTATATATTTAAGGAATGCGATTGCAGAATATCCGTTATACATATTCTGCTGCTGCGGCATGTACCCTATCCTTTTTCTATATGCTGCACCAAGCTTTAATATATCTTCGCCATCACAAAGAATCTCACCGGTCTCTCTTTTTACATTGTCCGTTATAAGATTGATCAAAGTGCTTTTGCCCGCTCCGTTCGGTCCCAATAGTCCGTATATACCGGATTTCAGTTCCATATTGATATCTTTGAGTGCCGTTACCTTGCCATATGTTTTACCTAAATTTCTGATATCTATTCTCATGCCCGTATACCCTCCAATATTATCATGATCAAAATCGGTGCCACAAACAATACAGCCGATATAACCATAGTCTGCATATGGCTCCTCGTTTTCTTTGCGATTAAACGTATAAGCACTACAATTCCTGCCAGAGCAGCATATTTTACCGCCGTCCTGATTATGATATATTGCAATATGCTTATATTCTCCGGAACATATTTCAAATTGTGCAGATTGGCTGCCGGTATATTTATGTAATCCGTTCCGTATGCTTTAAGAACATTACATATCCACGGTATGTGTACACCAAGAAAAACTATAAGTGCCATAACCATCGCAATGAGCATTTTGGTAAGCATCACCTTACGCTGCCCTTTGCATGAAGCATTTATTATAACATCCATGTGGCATGTATATTCAATAGACCATATAGAGAACACAGCCAGGATTGTCATTATAATACACTCTGCACCAAGCAAAAGTTCCGTCTGCACATCCTGTCCGGTCAGGAGGCCGTAACCTCTGTCATATATTAAATAGCCTTTTTGCAATTTTTTTGCATATTCGGCATTATCACGCATTTTTTCATATGCTTTTGACCAGTTTTCAACGTCGATATTCGGATTGGTTCCCGACAATATTGTGTCCAGTTCCTGTTCCATTATCTGCTCTTTGTCCGGTGAGTATGCACCTTCCGTTCCTTTTTGCAATGCCATCTTATAATATACATCTTCAATTGAACCGTATATACTCTTTATGGGAGTATATGTGGCAGCAAGAATAAGACCGCACAGAGCAAGAATGATAACGCCTTTTCTGTATATAAGCGTTTTATATAGTTCATTTCTAAACAAGCCATTCACACCGGTCCGGTTCCATAAATTAACCATCCCATATTTAATGGCACCGGCACAGCTTCCCGACGAGATTTCCCGCTTTCTGCTCCCTATAATGCACATGATTATAATCAATGCTGTTGTTAAAACTGTCATCATTAACTTAAATATATTAAGATAATTAACCGGTCTGCCCAAAACCTTAAGGTTTCGGTATGAGTTAAATAACCGCACAGTATCGAGATAAGCATACAGATTTACATTTTTAATAAGTTCCATGGTACTGTTATCTCTTATTTTATAATAGGTCAGTGCCGAAATGCCAAAAAGAAGCACCAGCACGGCAAAAGACGGAACATTGGAATTAAATATGCTCATAACTGCCATAAACAATATTCCGCATAATAAGAAAACGCACATTTTAGTGATGATAAACAGTATTGCAAATTTTATAACACTGATTTGGAGATTCGTTGTCATAAATCCACTGACTGATTGCACTGCTCTTGCCGGATTACCGTATCCATACATTATCCCCGCAATAATGATTAACGGCAGATAGAGAACTATTGCCGATATTATGCTATACAGAATCATCGTGCAGATTCTTGCGCATGTAAGTTTCGTACGCCCTGACTTTAATGTTCTTATCAGCTTTCCCATACCGGTCTCTGTATCTTTGGAAATAAGTGCCGTCGCAATTACCAGAAGCATCATTACACCTATTATATTGACTGCCATGTTACCGGTTACCATATTAATACCTGCAGACGGACCGTGCTGCAATTCAAGTCCCTTCAAAGGCTTAAAAGCCTCAACGGTTTTACTCATATTTTCATCACTGTATGTATCTTTCCCGGCAAAAATAGCTATTCCCGCACGTCTGTCACCGGCTTCCATAATGCCGCTATAGTAGGTGTCATAGCTTACACACTGTTCCAGTTCATCCAGCACAACCCCGTACGGAACCGATTCCGTATAATGCGCCATTGTTTCATCCTGCATCATTTCATCATATATGTTCTTCACATACACATATGACTCTTCGTCGGACATCTGCGATATATCATCGTATATCTGCCTATACTCTTCAGGCGGACACATATCAGCGTCCGCCTTCCTGATTTCGTTTGTATAAGCGACAAAAGCATTTGCCAGTATTAAAACTATAATAATACACAATGTTGTTCTGTCGCGCAAAACTCTCGTAAATTCATTAAATATCATTCTGACCATAAGCATTATCCCTTAAAATCGGCAAGTTGGGCATTCATCTGATCATATACGGTATCCACACCCGCATCTTCAAGCCTTTTAACATACGCATCTATACTCTTCTTCAACTCTGGATTCCTTACATTAGGAAATCCGGAATTGTATATCTCAACAATTTTGGCAAACTCCTCTGAGCACTGCGAACTGTCAAAGTAAAAACCAATATATGGTTTATCATCCAATGATTTCCAGAATTTTGTAAGTTCCTCATACCTGCTGCCATCAAATCCATCCGAATCCGTCTTATCGGCCGCTGCGTATCCAGCATGTGTCAGCTCCCTTACATAGGTTGACTGACTTTCTTCGTCCAGAAAACTTATAACTCCGTTATCCAGCTTATAATCAAGATCTTTAACACCATAAAGAAAAGCATCCGCTGTCTCCTTATCCGTCAATACCATTCCCAGTACTTTAAGTGCTGCTTCTTTCTTGGAAGAGTTCTTATATATACCGATCGATGCAGATGATAAATTCAGAACGCTGTCTCCTCCATACTGATATACATAAGGCCAGTTATTTTTCTCAACATACCCGAATCTCAAATATGCAGCACAATCATTAACATCAACGGACAGTCCGTCCTGCGGGTCATTATAAGCCAATACGCCGTCATAGTACATTTCATTCATGATTTTCATATATTCATACACTTTATCATAGTACTTAATATCTGCCTTTCCATCGGTATCTGATATCAGACAGCCATAATAATTTGAACATCCGGAAAAAGCATCCACCTGCTCCAGCCTTATATTATCCATTGCAATCATCTTTCCGGTCTTCTTCTGTATGTCACTGAGTCCCTGAATGGTTCCGTCAAAATTCTTAAAAACTTCTTCTGACACATAATCGGGATTAAATTCAACATAATACTGCTCCGAACTTCCGACTCTGGTATTCTGTATGTAGTAATATCCGTCATTATACTTTACCGCTTTCCAGGATTCCTCCGGATAATAGTCGGTTATCGCTTTACCACTCTCCGTCTTAAGCATATCATCCAATTTATATAACAAATCGGAATCGACCAATTCGGCCGGCTCGCATATTCCGTCTGTAAGGAAACCACACCATACTATATCCGCATCATCATCCTCAAGATATGTCTTGACATTATTCACATAATCCTCATCTGCAAGGTATACCATCTTAATTTCATAGTCTACACCCTTTTTCTTAAGAATTCTGTTAACCTCATCTATATTGGATTGCGGTATTTGAGTCAGATTTGAAGTTACCCACCTGATTGTATTATCCTCCTTAAGCGTATTATCCTCCATTACGGTATCTTTTTGTTCACATCCTGATAAAAGAACCGCCACCAATGCAATTACCGCTGTTATTGCAATCACAAATCTCCTTTTCATCAATCATCACCCTTTTACCTTTCAAATGCTTCAGCCTTATCATAATTACCCGTGGCATAGTCCTGTGGCATCATTCTCTTAAACTCTGTTGAAATAAATGTACCGTCATCATCAGTCAGATGCTTTTCAAACCATACATATCCGTTTGAACAGGCAGTATATCTCATATCAACATCATGATAACCTATAAGTTCAGCCTTATCCGCTGCCGGATCGTATACATAGCAGTTATAAGACTTATCCCCGACAAATCTTTCGTAATACAGTTTATCTCCCATCCAGAAGGCCACACTGGGTTTGCCACTTCCTCCAAGGCTGACTTTATTCTTTCCGTCCAACGACTCCAGATACATTTCCGTATCATTGCAATATACCCATCCCTGCCCGGAAACGCATAATACATCCATATCCGATGTTTCGCACACCTCTTTCAGCGTATCATCGGTAGTGTTCCATTCAAACATCCGTGCTTTAGACATGTATGAATCACCATCCTGATAACTGTATAATCCCAAGAACAAAATATTATCATTATTTTTGGATACATACCCTGCTGTTGCTTCACATGCATTATCATCATACACAGGTACTTCATGTTTGATAAATTTATCAGTCGATATATCATAACACACCAGTCCGCCCACCGGTGTATCGAGGTCAACCGGATTATTTATATCTGACAAATCAACAGTATTAAGATAAGTGAACACTATCATATCATCATATATATACGCATCCACTACAAGCTGTACACCCTCCACGGAATTAATAATCCGTTCATCTGTTCCATCTATGTTTTCTCTGTAAATATCAACAGAATTAACATCTGCACATTGTTTAAAGTCTCCAAGTACATATATATATTTATCATTCATGAGACATGTTCCCTTGGTGAGTGCTGCCGCCTGACAGTAAACTTCATCACTGCCTTTTGCTCTCGGTTTATGTTCACAATTAATATCACTACATACATATGCCTTTTTTCCCGACGAAGCATCGACAAATGTGAGCATATTATCCTCATCAAAATAAAGCACACCCTGTCTGCCAAGAAAATCTCCGCCAACAGCAACTACTCCCGGCTCTTCGGACTCTCCGTCAATATTTACAACACGGCTGTTATTTTCCACTGGATCAAGATTATTGTTTTTATCCTTTTTCACAAGTAAAAATACAGATATCCCGGCAACGACCACTATAAAAACAGATATTACCGCTATTATAATTTTCTTCTGTTTTAACATTATATCGCCTCATTTCCTTTTAATTAACAAAAAACCCTTACCATTGAGGTAAGGGTTATACATCTCATCATTTTTTCTTCCACCCCTTATCCCATTCATTAAATTATCTGTATATAGTTTATCCCGATTTTATCATTTCATCAAGTATTATTCGATTTTTTTGTCGATTTTTGTACACAATCACCAATTTTATCACAAACTCCAAGTACACGAGATATAAATAATCGGCATATGTATTATATTAGATATTTTCTGACTTCCTGTGATACATTTTATGATTTTTCAATATCTTTATTGATACTGTTCCGAGTTTGGAATTCGGCAATTCACACATTTTTGCGGTTTTTAAGGCATTTGGTGCCAATTTGGCAGGCTTTACATTATAATATATTGAATCCGGCATGTACTTTAGTATACTTATTTTCATATATTACCATATCAAGATATCACATATAGCAAGTAATTGACACCAAATTGCTGACTTTGAATAAAAAAGGGTGAAAATATCATATTGTATATTATGGTATTGCTCTTCCGGCGGTTTATAATGCCAGGCCGTCATAACAAAAAACCCCGGACATCAGTCCGGGGTCATTATAATTTCAAAATTTTCTATTTTTCTTCTGTCTCTGATTCTGCTTCTGTTTCAGCTTCTGCTGTTGTCTCTTCTTCTGACTTTTTATCATCCTTGGCATCTGATGAACCATAGTCTTCGAGGCTGCCGCTTACTTCATATGTGTAACCGTCGTACTCACCTACAACTTCTGATATAAGTTCATCAAACATAGTCTTCTGGTCGCCGTATCCATAGAATGACGTCCAGCTGTCTTCCACATTTGAATATCCTTTGAGGCTGAACCATGATGTATCAAGTTCCTGTTTTCCGTCGGAACGGTTGATTACCGATCCCATCTTAACCGGAAGATAGATGGTTGCCGGTTTAAGATCTTTGTCATTGAATGTGATGGTTGCCGTATAAACTGCATAAAGCTCATTGTATGTCTTGGCTTTATAATCTTCCTTGGTATATACAAGATATGCGCCTGCATATTCAATATTAGAGAGCTTATTGCTACTGTATGAATAGCTGCTCTTGATTTCCTCGACTGCGTTATCCTTCACTGTGGCCATCATATCATCATTGATATCCTCAATCTTGGTTATATATGTGTCCACATCATCCTTGCTTACGGTGTATTCCTTGGTAGTCTCTTTAATCTTGATACCGTAATTCTCAAGGTAAAATGTCTGATAATATTCATCAATTGATAATGTAATTTCGTCACCTACGGAAAGATTGTATGACGGTGAAGCACTGATCCAGAGATCCTTTACATGGCTGTCTTTGGATGTATTTTTAACATCAACGCTCGCATTTCCGTCAAGACCGCTGAATTTAAGTTCTACCGAATCAAATATATCAACTTCTTTAACAGAATCAAGGTCTTCTACCTCTACTTCATATGAATCAAATTTGATAATTACGTCTGCGGCTTTTACTTTATCTTCATCAAAATCCGCATCGATGGTAATCGTGTCACCATTGGAAAGTTCGCTTGATTTGTCAACAGTAAGGCTTATTGCGTAATACACTGCCGAAGCCTTATTCTTGATTCTGTCGGTTGCGCTCTTTTCCGTCTTGCCCATTGCTTTAAGAGTTGCTGCATAGAAATCATCATAATTAAGTTCAACTTTGGCTGTTCCCATAGTATCATATCCGTCAAATTCGACTTCAATATAATTCTTAAGTTCTATTGTCTTACGTTCGATTTCTTTTTTATGTTTAACATTCTTAACAATAATAATGGCTGCCACAGCTGCAATAATTGCAACCGCAACTGCTACGGCAATGATTATTATAAGCTTCTTATTAACCGGTTTCTTTTCCTTCGGCTGTACAGGCGGCACCGGTGCTCCCTGCGGCATTGCATATCCGTTAGGTGCTCCGTAATTCATCTGTCCCTGTGGTACTCCGTTGAAATCCGGCTGCGGCTGTCCCTGCGGTACTCCGTTGAAATCCGGCTGCGGCTGTCCCTGCGGTACTCCGTTAAAGTCCGGCTGTGGCTGTCCCTGCGGTATGTTGTTAAAGTCTGCCTGAGGTTCTCCCTGAGGTATGTTGTTAATGTCTCCCTGTGGTGCATTATTAATGTCTGCTGCCTGCGGTGTTTCTAATGGGCTTCCGCATTTAAAGCAGAATTTAGAACCTGCATTGTTCTCTGCTCCACAATTTTTGCAAAATGGCATATGTGAATCCTCCTTTTATATCCAGTTTAACAAAATAAACTGATAACATCTTACATCATTCGAGTTATTTCGTCAATAATAAATGTCCGTCGAAGTGCTATACCACATTCGACGGACACTCATAAATCCAATTCAGGTTGTTATGAATGTGTTGTATCTGAATCTGCGCAGCCGGCGTTCCATCCTGACAGCATTGTCAAGGTTTCTGAATGCACCGACCTGTACTTTATAGAGATTGTCAGAATAGATTATAAATGCAGGAAATCCGTCCGCCAAAGCCGAATTAAGCAGACGCTCGGCATTTTCCCTGTTTCGGAAAGCTCCTATCTGGACACGGTAAAGCTTGCTGCAGTCGCATACATCATCCGGCTCATCTTTAATCTCCTCAAACTGTGCATACGGATCATCCGGCATATCGCCGGTCGTTCTGACCGGGACAGCAGAAACTGTATCATAATCTATAGTTGTTAATATTCCGACCGCGATTGCATTGGCGATTGCATCAAAATCATCATCAAACTTCGCATTATCTTTATCGTTGTTAATAAATCCTGTCTCAATAAGGGCCGCCGGCATCCTGGTTCGTTTGAGCACAACGAGATTGGGGCGCTCAACTATTCCGAGATCCTTAAAACCCTGTTCTACAAGATTATCCTGAATGTTGCGGGCTAATTTTTCTTTCTCTCCTCCATTACTGTATATTAAAGTCTGTGCGCCGGAAGCGGTATTGGGATTCTCTCCGGAATTTCTGTGAAATGACACAAAATAATCCGCTCCTGCATCGTTGGCATCCGTGGCTTTTTTGAACGGAGTCTCATATATATCATCTGTTCTCGTATATACCACATCGACGCCCTTATTTTTAAGGATATCTCCAACGGCGAGGGCAAGCCTTAAATTATCGTCTTTTTCGTTACGGCCATTGTATACAGCACCCGGATCACTGCCGCCGTGTCCTGCATCTAAAGCAATCAGCATACTTTCTACCATCCTTTATATGTGATAACACATAAATTTATGATATAAAGTATGCTGAATATGATTAATCGTGATTATTTAAATACACCTAAGAGCCAGAGAGCGAGTAAAATTACCGCGATGCTTATTACCACCTTAATGACTGCGTTGATTATTATTTTACGTTTCTGTCCGGATGTTCTGATATCCTGTCTTAAATCACTCATAGATTACACCCTTTCGTATTTTACAAACTCATAGATGATATCAAAATAAGTTCTCTCGTCGCTGGTCTCTGTAATCTTCCAGCCCTCTTCCTTATCAAGATCCGGGAAATGTGCATCTGCCTGATATGCATAATCTACTTTCGTTATATGTGCTGTGCTGCATAAAGGAAGCATCTGTCTGTAAATTGATTCGCCGCCTATAACATACACATCATCATCCGCATAATCCCTGACTGCTTCTACCGCTTCATCAATACTATGTACAACAACAGCTCCCGGAACGCTGTAATTCATATCGGATGTGATAACCACATTCAATCTGTTCTTAAGCGGTGATTTATTAGGGAAACTTTCAAGAGTCTTTCTGCCCATGATAACCGCCTTGCCAGTTGTCGTCTCGCGGAACCATTTCTGGTCCTCCGGAATACGTACGAGAAGTTCATTCTTATATCCGATTGCCCAATTTCTGTCTACTGCTGCTATTAAATTCATATTACATATCCTTCCCAAAATCAGATTGCCACAGGAATGTTAAGCACCTGCGGGCCTGTTATATAATTATCAAGTGAGACATCATTACGCGTAAACTGATAAAAATCATGTACATCCGGATTCAGATGGAATGTCGGAGCGTCATACGTCTCTCTTTTTATAAGTTCTTCTATTATAGGTATATGCCTGTCATAGATATGTGCATCGGCAATTACATGTACCAGTTCTCCGACATGCATATCACACGCCTGTGCTATCATATGTACTAATACAGCATATTGGACCACATTCCAGTTACCGGCCGCAAGAATGTCCTGCGAACGCTGGTTGAGAATGGCATTAAGCGTAAGCTTGTCATCACCCTTTTTCTGGGTTACATTAAAAGTCATACTGTATGCACACGGGTAAAGATTCATTTCATGCAGATCCTGATGTACATAGATATTCGTCATGATCCTGCGGCTGAACGGATTATTTTTTAAATCATATAATACACGGTCAACCTGATCCATCATGCCTTCCTTATACTGATGTTTAACGCCAAGCTGGTATCCGTACGCCTTACCGATTGAACCGTCCTCATCAGCCCATGAATCCCATATGTGGCTATGAAGATCATGAATATTATTGGACTTCTGCTGCCATATCCATAATATCTCGTCCGTTGCGCTCTTAAGTGCTGTCTTGCGTAAAGTGATTATAGGAAATTCCTTACTTAAATCATATCTGTTGACTACGCCGAATTTCTTGATTGTATAAGCCGGAGTTCCGTCTTCCCAATGTGGTCTTACTTTCTCGCCTTCCGTGCTCACACCGTTCTCAAGAATGTCCTTGCACATATCAATAAAAACTTTATCTGCGTAACTCATCATTATCTCCTTCTACCGTATCTTATCTGCAATCTCTACCGGAGCATATGCCTTAACCGCAATGCCTTCCGCCGTATATTCCTCACTTAAGAGTTCTCCGTATTTTCTTATCAGCGATATCTTGCCGGCTTCACTGTAATCGAAAACTCTTTCAATATATACTTTATTCTCACGCAGGACTTCTTCAATGACTGCTTTAAGCTTATCAAGCCCGTCACCGTGCTTTGCGGAAATTCTGACCGTATGTTCCGCTCTTAAATCCTTAGCGTGTATTCCTTCAATAATCCTGTCAGTCTTATTAAATGCCGTAATTACCGGTTTATCGGATGCTCCGAGTTTGTCAAGCGTATCATATACTGTATACATCTGTGCATCCATATCGGGGTTGGAAGCATCGACCACATGAATAAGCATATCCGCATATACCGCTTCCTCAAGTGTACTCTTAAATGCATCCACAAGCTGATGCGGCAGCTTACTGATAAATCCTACCGTATCCGTAAGAAGAACCTCCTGCCCGCTTTCAAGCGTAAGACTGCGTGTCGTCGGGTCAAGTGTGGCAAAAAGCTTATCCTCTTCCAGAACATCCGCACCCGTAAGTGTATTAAGTAAAGTGGACTTGCCTGCATTAGTATAACCTACGATTGCGATTACCGGAACTCCGGCTCTCTTACGCTGATTTCTGGTAAGTTCACGGTGTGTTACCACATCTGCAAGCTCTCTCTTTAACTGGGCTATGCGCTGGTGGATAAGACGTCTGTCCATCTCAAGCTTCGTCTCTCCGGGACCCCTGGTTCCTATTCCGCCTCCCAGTCTTGAAAGCGAACTTCTGAGTCCTACAAGTCTCGTCGCACGATATTTAAGCTGCGCCAGTTCAACCTGTATCTTACCCTCACCCGTATTCGCTCTTGCCGCAAAAATATCAAGTATTACAAGTGTCCTGTCCATAATCTTGACTTCAAGTGCCTCTTCCAGATTCGTCATCTGTGCCGGGCTCAGCTCATCATCACATATAATACCCGTTGCATCATACATATATATGGCATCACGGATCTCTTCTATCTTACCCTTACCGACATATGTTCCCGGATGAATGGCTTCCCTGTTCTGTATTATCCGCGTCACAGTGACTGCTCCGGCTGTCGATGCAAGTTCTTCAAGTTCATCAAGCGAACGATCCGTATTATCATCATCCGACTGCCTGACCGCCACCAGTATAACTCTTTCTTCCGTCTGCTTTGTCTCTACCAAATCATTCACCTCAATAAGGTATCACTACCTTGTCATCAAAAAATCATATTCTTTACGTGCCGCTTTATCATTAGGATATGATTTAAGATATTCCTCAAAAGCATCTCTTGCCTTATCGTAATCATGCTTATATTCATAACATACAGCCTGATTATACATAAGACCCTGCATCGCATCACTGTCGCCAAGTTCTATTCCCGTCTCAATATATACAAGTGCATTGGCGTATTTGCCACGGTTGATCAGATATGCGCCATACTGGTTATATATGAATGCATCATTAGGATGCTTTCCGAGATATTCCTGATAAAGCTTATCGGCATCGGCATAATTCTCCATAGCCTCGTATGTCATGGCAAGATAATATGCCGCCTCGTTATTGCCATCCTTATACTCAGATTCAAGATATTCAACTGCCTTATCATAGTCACCGAGGTTATAATAAGTCTTGCCAAAAAGAAGATTATCCTTCTTATCCTTGTCAAGAAGACGTCTTAAATACGATTCCGCCCTCTCCGTATAACCACCATCCTTCAGGTTCGTATACATATTACAGTATGTTTCATAATTATCGCTTTCATAATCAAGGGATTTCTCATAATCAAGAACTGCATCATTTTCATCCTGAAGTTTGATATATGCACATCCTCTTAAAAAATACAATTCCGCTTTATCTGATTTGGAGGCACTTTCTATAATCTTATCATATGTATCCACCGCACCCTGATAATCGCCCTGTATATACTGGCATGAGGCATAATATTTGAGTGAATCCGTCCTGACCTGACCGGACTTATCCGAAAGTGACACCGCTTTATCAAAAGCTTCCATTGCGTCAGTATACTCACCGTTCCTGTAGTATACCACGCCCTTTCCCCTGTATGCATCTGCGCAATCCTGATCCAGCTCTATCGCACTGTCAAAAGAAGCCTGTGCCTCATCATATTTCAGAAGTTCAAGCTGTGTCATTCCAAGGCTTACCAGATATGCCGTATTATTCGAATCAGCCTCAACCGCCTGTTTAAAATATCCGGCTGCCTTATCATAATCAGCCTCATTAAAACATTCCATTCCATTCTTATAATTCTTGTTAGCCGCTGCGTTGCATCCTGTAAGCACAACCGCAGAAACTGCACCTATAAGCGCAGCATTTATAATAAAACGCATTCTCATCGTATGTTCTCCCGCATAATGTAGTAAAAATTATTATAAAGTGGAACCCGTCCACGTAACTTTCCTTATTGATTGTATCATAGTGTTAAGGCTGCAACAAGAGTTAAATTTAAGTATTTTGGACTTCATCTTCTACTATATGATACTTATTTACAACCCTTGCTAATTTCTTCCCGACCGCCTGCGAAAGCACGGCAAGAAATATAACATTAGATACTGCATAAATAACCGTATACGGAACTGCCGACACGATTGCAGCACCGTAATAAGCCCATGACCATCCGCCAACAGCCCATATAACGGTATATATATCCATGAGAAATGAGAAAGCTATTCCGGCCGCAACAGCATATATCATAAGCGCAATCCTGCTTTTTTGAAGTTGTTTTCCAGACAGGCCTGCCACCAGGCCGATAATTCCCCATACAAGCATCTGGAATGGAGTCCACGGTCCCTGTCCAAAGTAACAGTTCGATATAAGCGCCGAAAGCGCACCGCAGATAAAGCCGGCATCCGCACCGAGATACATTCCGCAAAGAACGACCACCGCGGTAACGGGTTTAAATCCCGGAAGTGCTGCAAATACAAATCGTCCTGCGACACTCATTGCCGTCATCACTGCTATCAACGCTATTTTTCTGACATCCATCTTGCGATGTTCCATTATTATAAAACCTGCAGCACACGCCGCAATCACAACGCATACTACAATCAAAGCCATTGTTTTCATACTATATTTTACCTGTCATCCTGAGTAATATCATTTCTGTTGTAGTATAGAATATATTATCCGCACAGAATTCATGCGGTTTTTTATCACACACGATATTTCCATGTGACATCAGAAGCATCCTGTCCGATATTCCGGCCGCAAATTCTATATCATGAGTTATAATAAGTATGGCATGCCCATTTTCTTTAAGTTTAACAAGGCGGTCCGATATTTTCTCTTTCTCATAATAATCAAGTCCCTTGGTCGGTTCATCAAGTATCACCGTCTCCGGATCGGTCTTAAGTACCATATCAAGTGCGGCAAGCTGTTTCTCGCCACCGCTTAAATCGTATGGATGCACGCCGTTATAGTCATCTTCCGTAAAGTGAAGTGTCACATCCTGAAAAAGCATTCCTATGTTCCTGTTCTTCCCGTATACTTTCACCTTGCCTGAATATGGTTTCAGTAAACCGCATGCGATCAGCGCAAGCGTGGATTTGCCGCAGCCGTTCTCTCCGAGAAGAGACACAATGCTTCCGCCGGTAATTTCAAGATTCAGATCATCTATAATCAGACCTTTATTCCTGTCGTATCCAAATGATACATTTTTCATTTTAAGAATCACATCTTCCGAAGGCAAATCTTTAGTACGAATCTCCGGCATGCATATATCTGCGGTTTTTCCGTTCAGATGCCTTATCGCCTCTGCCTTCGTGAGTACCGGTTCATCCGATTTTACTGCGGCAGCGCAGCATGGCAGAAAACCAGCCATTTGCGGATTACGGCACATATCATGTGCCATCTGCCTCATCGGGCCGGATTGCACAAATCCATCATTAATGAATACAACTTTGTCGGCATTTGCAAATACCCTGTCCGTTCTGTGTTCTGCCATAATTACCGTAATTCCGTACTCACGGTTAATATTACAAAGAAGATCCGCAACACGGTCCGACATAATCGGGTCCAGCATGGAACACGCCTCATCAAGTATAAGAATCTTCGGGTTGGCAGCCATGGCACATGCGATGTTAAGTATCTGTTTTTCACCGCCCGAAAGCTTATCGACTTCTTTATCAAGCATGCCGCTGATTCCAAAATATGCTGCCGTCTCAGCGATGCGCGTTCTGACATAATCTCTTGATGCATTTCCGGCCGAAGCGGCGAACTCAAGTTCAGTATATACTTTATCACACACTATCTGGTTATCCGGATTCTGCATCACATACCCGGCATCCGTTCCGGCTTTCTCCTTAAGCAGCTTTAACAACGTGGTCTTACCGCTTCCGGTCCTGCCGCATATGAGAACAAATTCGCCCTGTGCTATATCTATGCTTCCGCCTTTTAATATTTTTTTGTACCGGATGTCCTCAATGTATATATTTTCCACTTAACATTCTCCTTAATCATATATATTTCAGGTATACCAAGATAAATAAACTGTACACAGATTCTGTATCCGTGCGGCAGCAGCCACATAATCTGTGATAAAATGATAATCACCATAAGTATCACATCACGCTGTTTAAATCCGGTTCCCATGCGCGTATACATATGCCGGTCACATCCACGCATGATCATAACGTCTGCAGTGTCCATCGAATTTTCCAATGCCCATGTAAAAACCGCTGATGATATTTTTAACATTCCTGCGGTATTCTGCGTCTGCGCGGCCTTCCCGTTGATTTTAACGGCTTCTTCCACCTTCCGGAAACGCTTTATATACCTCGGAATAAGTCTGGTCACCATGGACATAAGCAACGCTGTCTTTGGCATTTTTCTTAACATTATCATTATTTTCTCACCAGTAAGCGAGCGTGAAAAAGCACCGAACCACACAACCGCAGCTGCCATCATGAGTCCCGTTACAGCGCCGTACCTGACAGCCTCAAGTGTTATTGCACGGTTATTGATAAACAACAGTTCCGTATTTCCCTGATGTGATGTGAGTGCATTCATCAATGTCATCACTAAGATAAGTACTACAGAAAAACCAACACGTCCGGCAGGGAATTTCCGTTCATAAATCCCCACTCTTATCAGACCTGTGAGCAATGCTGCGGCTGATAACAGCGGATCCATGATTACCATAAACGGCACTATGGCTGCCATGTAATATATAAAAAGCAATCCCGGATTAAAATCATCGAACCGCCTCATAGTCACCTCCGTCAGTGTATATCCACTCAACCACATCTCCTTCATGTATCTCATATGATGCGCACGACACATCGGGCATTATGCCGTTTACATAATATGTCCATCCGGACATGCTTCCGTGATCAAATTCAGCCAGACCGTCTATACTCCGGACATATATCGTTCCGGCCGTTCTGCTGCCTGTGTAATCTATATTTATTCTGTCTTCCGATACCGCCTTAAGCAGCTGGTCAAAAACCGTATCTCCGTCCGATATATATACCTGTGTGGTGCTAAGTATAACCTCACCATAACCTTTTATTGTTATCTGTGATACATAATCGCCATTCTTTCCTGTTTTATAATGCTCGCTTACAGTCTCAAATTTGGAAAGAGATACCGCCAGTATAAGCAATGCACAGATTATGCCTGTTATCCCTGCACGTTTCAGATTTATTTTCTTAAAAGCCGCCATTATGATTATTATCATTAATAACACAATTATAATTGCAGATATAATTATGGTCTTGATTGTCCTGCCGCTTATTTCTCCGTCATTTTCACCAGAATCCGGTATGTATTCTGCGTCAGAGGTTTCTGTTTCCTTACGGTTATCCGTTGTGCTTTCTTCCGGCTGTGTTCCGCCTGATGTTGTCTCGTCATGGGCCGGTTCCGTAATGTTTTCATCAGTTGTCTCATTCTCCGTAACTTCATGAACTCCGGTAATCTCCTGCGTGTGCTCTGTTGCAGCAATACTGCCGTCACAGGAATGATGAGGCTCAGTTTTTGCCGGCTGTTCCGGTGATGGTTTCACGTCCGGCTGTGTTTCTTTCTGTACCGGTCTTGATTGAATATTTCCGTACCTGTATATAAAGGTACCGTGTTTCTCATAATTATCTGCACACACTAGTGCTCCGAGAGCCTGCGTCGTAGCAAGAGCATTGGGCTTACCATCCTTTGTGTGCGAGAATGCTCCTTTGGATGTCCGGTATCCCATAAGTGCATCAAGTACGGTGTGACCGTTCTTAATAAATCTTGTATCTGTTCTGTAATCTATATTTAAAGCGCACAATGCCATAAGCACCTGCGCAGTGCTTTCACTGTTATTTACTCCGTAACTGGCATATCCCGCATCATCCTTCTGCAGAGAGGCAAGACGCCCGACACCTTTTTGTATATTATCTTCATATCCGTATGAGCGCACTGCCGAGAGTGCCTGAAGAGCCATGGCTGTCACATCCGCATCGGAATATGCTCCGCTTAAGTTCCAGCCGCCGTCAGCCATCTGCAGGCTTACAAGGCTGTCCGCTATCTCGGTTATCCTGTCGGGTGACACATAATCATTGCTGACTGCTAACATAAGACCGTATATTGTACTCATTATGCCACCCGTTCCGGTCTTGTTGTTAATGGTATCTATAATAAAATTCCTATCATATCCAAGACATGCTTTAACAAGTCCGATTCTCTCATAATCGGTTGCTTTAAGTTTTCCTGCCGATTCAAGATATTTGTCCAGTGCAGTATTATAAGCTTCGTAATCAACAGTAATTCCATACTGTTTCATGTATATTACAAACCAGTCCGCACCGTTTCCGGCATAAGGAATAAGACCGGAGTTGTAATACGATTCATAATCGGAAGCTCCGGCCTGTTCAATCTCATATTTCCATATATCATCTGTAACACTGCGAAAGGCACCCGCAGCATTCAGCACAAATGCCGTAACCACAAGGGTTACGGCCGTGACTGCGCTTACAATTAAGTGCTTAATTTTCATTTACTTTTTTCTCTTTGACTGCAATTACAACGGTGCATGCAGCAAATGCCGCACACAGTGCATATATCATAAGCATGGATGAATCCGCTGCTCCAACATCTCCTTTATCGTCAATGTTATCTGCTGCTTCAACAGTTACCGTGTAATCCGGTTCAAGTGCAAGTACAAGCGGTGCTCCGTTCTCTGCTGTTTTCTCTACCGCAAGCTTATGTTTACCTGCAGTAAGTTCTTTCCTGGCAATAGTGATCACTCCGTCATCACCCGTAGTATACTCTGTGTAATTCTTATCGTCCGTATACCACCTGACTGTCATGCCTGCAACCGGGTTGGTAACAACTGATGCATTCCAGTCGGCATCATATACGGTATCAGCACTTGTAAATTTGATTATGCCGTCCGCAATCTTTGAAACATCTGCCTCAGGTTTCTGGAAACCTGCACCGTAAGGATCTGCGAAATACAATACAACGCTGTCTCCGTCCTGAAGTGTTATGCCATCCATACCAACATTCGGTTCAGCTTTGTTAACCATGAGCATCCAGCCTGACATGTCGCCATGTGATCCCTCATCGATTCCGTTGAGTGATGACAGATAATTTCCATACTGGCTTTCCGTGATAGTCATTGTAATATCATCGGATGCGGCATCAAGCTCCTTTAATACATCTGTAAGTGTGGTTGAAGTTGTTTCAAATGTATCATAATAGATATTGCCTGATACGCCTTCGATTCTGAACTTAACCTTGATTGAGGCATCATCGGCCGAAACAAATGCTGCCATCATTGATACGGTAAGCATCAATGTCACAATAAATGCTGTTATTTTCTTCATTGTGTCCTCCTGTAAAAAAAATAATATAAAAGGCACCCTCAGGGTGCCTCACTAAACAGACCTGCATGAATCCACGCCGGTCCGGTTTAATGCGGTATACTTTTCCCTGCCCAAAAGTCATTCCACACGCACCTGCATACGCAGGCGCACGTACATATACGACGAGCGATCTGACTTGCAATTAATGCTTACAGTTATGGCTGTAGCTCCGGATTCACACCGGATTCTCTCCTGAATTCCTTATAAAGTGGAATTTTCTTCGTATATGTTTAAATTGTAAAATATTATCTATGCAAACAATCCGCTCTCACCAATTACCTCTGCGATATGAACAAGTTCCTCGCATGGTTTGACGAGTGCAAAACGTATGTATCCTTCTCCCATAGGTCCGAATGCCGTACCCGGTGTTCCGATAACTCCGGCCTTGTCCATCAGCGCTTCGCAGAATGACCAGGATGTATATCCTTCCGGAACCGGAAGCCATACAAACATTGTTCCGTGTGAATCGGGAACATTCCATCCTATTTTACGCAAAGCTCCAAGGAAAGAATCCCTGCGCTTCTGATATTCCATACACTGGGCCTTAACTCCGTCACGCGGACCGGTAAGCGCTGCTATCGCTGCTTTCTGGACCGGATATGACATGCCGAAATCATACTGGCTTCTGAGAAGCTTCAGGCTGTCAATGATTGATTTGTTACCTATACAGAATGAAATTCTGAAACCGGTTACATTAAATGACTTGGAAAGCGAGAAAAATTCAACTCCGACTTCTTTCGCTCCCGGTATCGACAGGAATGAAAAGCCCTCCCTGCCGTCAAAAATTATATCTGAATACGCATTATCGTTAATTATGAAAAAACCATATTTCTTAGCATATTCAATCATCTTGACATACATTGATTTAGGTGCTGCCGCACCGACCGGATTGGACGGATATGACAAAACAATATATTTTGTTCTCTTAAGTACGTCCTCAGGTATATCCTCTATTACCGGAAGGAAATCATTTTCCTTGACAAGCGGATAGTACACAATCTCGGCTTCGCCAAGATATGAACCGGCTTCAAATATCGGATATCCCGGATCCGGCAGAAGCACTACATCCCCCGGATTACATACTGCCATTCCGAGATGTCCCATACCTTCCTGCGTTCCGTGCACACCGGTTATCTCATCAGAGCTTATCGTAACACCGTATCTATCCTTATAATATGATACAACCGCATCAAGCATCTGCGGCATATCAACCAATGAATATTTATAATTATCCGTATCCTGTACAGCCTCCGTCACAGCATCCATTATATGCTTTGGCGGTTTAAAATCAGGTGTTCCCACCGAAAGATTGTATATGGTACGTCCTTCTTTAACAAGCTTGTCCTTTTTCTCATCGAGGGCGGCAAATATTCCCGTTGTAAAATGTTCAAGCCTCTTGGCACATTTGTATTCCATTATACTGACTTCCTTTCTGTCTCTTTTGTGATTGTACACTAAGAGCGTCCCTTTTGCAATCATCAGATTATACAAAAATAGGGACGCTCACGATAGCTTTAAACTATTTTATTATCATATATCCATACCGGACTCTTTGATATCTTCTTTCCAATTATCATATGCAGAGTCTTCCCTGTGATCCGGAAGATTATATTTTTCTGACAGATACTTTGCAAGGTATGATGAAACTTTCTTGGCTCCGAGGAAATTAAGATGGTTACCGCCGTCTTTTGTCTCGGTCTTCCAGTCAATATTCAGTTCATCCTGCATCAGATTCATATCGAGAAATTCAAGGTCATACTCTTCTGAAATTTTCTCAATAGCATTATGCTTTGCATAAGTCCAGTTATCCGGTGACGGGGCACTGACAAGAAGCAGTGTACCACCATTGGCCTCAACGAGTTCCTTGATTTTCTTAAGGTAATACTCCGCATTTGCTCCCGTGCCTGCAACTTTCTCTGTCTTCTTCATCCATTCACCGCCGTTGTACGGTTCTGTTCCCGTTCTGTAGCGGAATCCTTTAAGAAGCCCTTCGTTCTTATCAATATGTCTAAAAATCTTGAGTGGTACAAAGGTTTTCCATCTGTCATGGTACTTAAGGACAGGTACAACTCTTGAAAAAGTATTCATAACTTTATCCGAATCATCCTCAGCAAGTCCTGAAAATCTGAAAAAACAATTAGTCTCCAACACAACAACCTTCGGCGACTGCGTCTTAAATGACTCCTGCAGGAGCACATATGTATCACACAATCTCTGAAGCGATGTTCCGCAGACATAGGAAGTATATCCCTGCTCCGAGTACATCTGCAACGGATTGAATGCCGAATAACTTTCACTGTCTCCTAAAAACACCAGATCCAGTGACTGTTCTGCCTCTTTTTGGAAATCTTTGGTCTTTTTGTCAACTCCGACCGCATTATATACATCACTTTTTGGTTTCAATACAATCGATGTCACGGCAAGTATTATGGCAAGTCCTGTCATAAAACCAACTGCACGCAGAATCTTCTTTAACATATCTTAACCCTTTCTATAGGTTAGTATCCGGCATAAATAAGGTCAACCGCTGTATAACCGCTTCCATATGCGCCGAAAATAATCACAAGCATGATCGCCGCATACCAGAATACCCATCTCGCCGGAATAACCCAGCCTGATACTTTACGTCTGATCTCTATGTTTTTCTCTTTAAACGCACCGACAATCGTCACAAGAATAATACCTACAGCGACAACCGGTATATCATATCTGTCCATCTTAAGCTGGAATATGCTTGATGTAAGTTTACTGATGTGGAAGTCTGTAAAAATTCTTCCGAACATCTTAAATCCATCCTTAAGCGAAGCCGCATTGAAGAAAAGTTCTCCCGTAACAACTATTATGAAAAGCTTGATTGCGCGGAAAATTCTGAATCCGATGCTCTCCATATTTATGTGTAATTTCTCGGTAAGTTTCTTAAGCGGTTCTTCAAGTATATTTTCTATGAAAATAAGTACAAAATAGTACATTCCGTAGAAAATAAATGTCCAATTGGCTCCATGCCACAGACCGTTACTCAGCCATACACAGAACAACGCTGCCGTAGGCGCCACGAATTTGCTGACGTTACGTCCGCATCTTTTCTTAACCTTCTTGGCGAAATTCTTTACCGGTTTGGCAAGCGATACCGGGTAGAATATATAATCCTTAAAGAACGTACCAAGTGTAATATGCCATCTGCGCCAGAAATCACCGGCATTCTTGGCAAGGAACGGCTGTCTGAAATTCTCAGGCAGTGTAATTCCGAAAATCTGGCCGCTTCCGATTACAATGTCCATACATCCCGAAAATTCCATATACAACTGGGTCACATAACAGATTGCGCCAAAAAGTGCAATCGAACCGTCAAGATTGGCATAATTGCCGAATATGTATTTAACAGTCGGATATAATCGGTCCGCAACCACTATTTTCTTAAACAATCCCCAGAGTATTCTCTGGTAACCGAACTTAAGGTTATCAAACTTAATGGATTCGCCTGAATAAAGCGCGTCCGCCGTTTCATGGAATCTCGCAATCGGTCCTTCCATCGTCTGTGGGAAAAAGCTCAGATAAAGTGCAACTTTGGCAAAATTATGTTCAGCTTTCTGTGTTCCCCTGTACACATCTGTAAGATATGATATAATCTCAAGTGTGTAAAATGAAAGTCCGATTGGAATCATAAACCTGATTGGTTTATATGTCCAGTCAACTTTAAAAATGTTAAGTATATCGGACAATGTCTGTCCGAAAAAATTAGTGTATTTAAGTACAACGAGCACCGCAAGGTTTAATAAAATACCTAATGCAAGCACGCGTCTTTTTTTCTTGGTAACAAGCTTATTGCTAAGTTCGCCCGGATTAAGAGCAATCTTCTCAAGCCACAATCCTATAAAATAAGTAATAAGTGAAGCACAAACCAGATATATAATCAGTTTGCCGCTGAACAGCCAGAAAAATACAATATCCGCTGCCAATATCACGGCAAATCTGATTTTCTTAGGAAATACCTGGTAAAGAAGAATGACAATAGGCAAAAAGACAGCAAAATAAGCTATCGTATGGTATGCCATTATCTTACTCCTCTTCTTTAAGTCTGCAGATCATCTTCCAAAGACTTTCTGCTGAGTTGAAATTCTCTGCTACAAGTTCTGCCGGTGATACTTCGATATCGAATGCATCCTCGATTTCAGACACAAGTGATAATATTCCGAATGAATCAAGAATATGATCATCAATAAGTGTCTTACAATTAGCATAATCAACGCCCGGCTGAATATCCTCCAGAATCTCTAATAACTCTTCCATCTTTATCCCTCCGTCTGTGAATTTATAACATCGGTTCCCATCGGCTTACGCGCAACGGTAAAACCGCTATTATCTGAATAAAATACTATCTGTGGCAGTTCCCTGCTTAAGAAAAGTGCCATACATTCGGTAACCGAATAAGCTCCGCAGCTTTCAAATACAAAGAAATCTCCCTTGCTTATATCGGTAAATTCGATGCCTCTTAAGATTACATCATTAACCGTACACAGTGACCCACATATGTTCCACGGCTTTGGTTCTGAATTATTCTCTGAGACAAGCTTCATATGCGGTTTTTTCATTCCCATACTCTGTCCGTAGTAATTAAGCTGATGGATTCCGCCGTCCACTATTGCATAATTAACTCCGTCAGTATGCTTAACATCCATTACAGATGTAATATAGTATCCGCAGCATGTAGCAATGTATCTGCCCATCTCTATAGTAATATGACGGAAGTTCACTATTTTGTCAAGCAAATCCGCCAATTCATCAAGCTCACCGGCCTCATCCACAGGCTTATCGCTCTCGAAATAAGTAACCGGAAGTCCCGGTCCGTACTCGAGTTCTTTAAGTTCAAATCCGTATTTGTCCTTCAGTTCTCCGGCATATTCATCAAGCATGGCAAGTTCCTTTTCCACTTTGGAGAGCTTCTTCTGCGTACCTGAATAATAATGAAGTCCGTATAACTCAAGATGTTTGTCATCCGCAATCTTAGATGCGATATGTTCAAACATATCCTTGTCAACACCGAACTGGTTGCCGCTTGAAAGCCTTATGATAACTTTAATATCGGTCTGCTGTTCGGCACATACCTTTGAAAGTATATCATAATGTTCCTCAGATTCAATGGTAAAAATACCCTTTCCTCCGGAAAGCTTCATGATTCTGTCCATGGACTCATGTGTCTTATTGACTCCCGACACCACTATTTTCTTGGGATCTATTCCCATTCTGTGGCAGATTTCATATTCTCCCGGAGAGCACACTTCATATTTGTCGACGTATTCATTCATCGGCTTAATAAGAAACGGGTTTGCTTTCATTGCATAACAGCACTGCGCACTCTTTACGCGCTCCTTGATCATCATAACACGCTCTTTAAGCTTATCCAGGTCAAAAATATAAAGCGGCGAACCGAATTTGTCTCTTGCTTCTTTAATAATATTAAGCTCCATGTCTGCCTCCCGCTCTGTACTGTTCCTTAAGGAATGCCCTGTCAAGCTTACCGTTCTTGGTAAGCGGCATCTCTTCAACCTGCATAAATACATTCGGCACCATAAATTCCGGTACCTTGGTCTTAAGTTCGTCAATTATATCCTTACGCTCTACATTTCCGACATAGAACGTTACTATTTTGTTCTTGACATCATCGAAGAAAGTACATGCTCTCTCCACTCCGCATACGGCGTTGATCGCAGAATCTATCTCTTCAAGTTCTATTCTGTGTCCCATATGCTTAATCTGGAAGTCCTTACGTCCCGCAAAATACATAAGCCCGTCTTCACCATATGAAGCCAGATCTCCGGTTCTGTATATTATCTCCGGATAACATTTGTTAAGCGGGTTCTGTACGAATGCCTTATCCGTCATCTCCGGATTGTTATAGTAACCTAACGCAAGTGCCGTTCCCGCAACACATACTTCACCGGAAACTCCTGCCTGTGTTATAAGATTATCATCCTCATCAAGAAGGAACACTCTCTCATTAGGAAATGCCTTACCCATCGGAAGCTTGTCATCATCCGAATATTCTCTGTCAAGGATGTGATATGTGCAGTTACATGTAATTTCTGTCGGTCCGTAAAGATTGACAAACATTGCATCAGGATAATAATTTCTCCATGCATTAAGCTGTTTTATCGGCATCATCTCGCCGCTGAACATAATTTTATTAATTGCCGACGGAACTTTATATTTAAGTCCGTGAAGTCTGTTAAGCAGGCAAAGTGCCGATACAGCCCACACAAGTGTCGTTACCCCGTTATTGTCAAGCATATCGACAACATTATTAGGGAACATAAAATATGCTTTCGGTATGATTACAAGCGTTGCTCCGGTCTTAAGGCATGAATAGATATCCTTAACCGACACATCAAAGTCAAACGGTGCCTGGTTACCCATTACATCCTTATCCGTAATACCGAATATTTCCGTAAAATTATCTATAAAATCAATAACAGAGCGGTGGCAGATAACAACGCCCTTAGGCACACCTGTCGAACCCGATGTAAAAATACCGTATAACGGATCGGTATCTATGCTCTGCTTTCTTATTGATTCAAGTATCTCTTCATTCAAATCAGACGGAATATCAGCCATCATAATTGTCCTGCCTGCATATCCGGACTCATCAAGTTTGTCCTTATGCTCCTGCGTAGTGACAACTATCGACGGAGACAATACACCAAGTATCTGCTGTATTCTCTGTATTGGGAATGACGGGTCAATTAACACATAAAAACATCCCGCATACACACTTCCCATAAATACCTGAAGCACATCAACACTCTTTTCCGCAAATACCACGATCGGGTTACGCGGTGCTACCTCTCCCGCAAAATATGTACCAATCTGTCTTGCCCTGAAGTAAAGCTCGCTGTATGTACATCTGGTTTTCTCGTCTATGGCCGCTGTTTTATCAGGGAACTTCTCATATGAGCGTTCCAAATATTCTAAAACATTATTCATCTTTTCCTCCCATATTTATCGCTTTTTATCACTGTACTATTTCAACTAGTACACCTAACAAGTGTAATATACCACCACTGATATATGCTGTCAACATATTTCTATTGAAAACACAGATAAAACACAAATCGGGAATGCATAAATATAACTGACTGCATTCCCGATATCTTATGTATAACTATATTCTGCTAGGTTGTAAATGCCTGAATTGCATTTTCAAGTTCTTTGGCTTTCTCTGTAAGTTCCTCCGCTCTGATACTTAACGCCTCAACCGCACTTACTTCTGCCTGGACCGTATCCTTGACCGTAGTCGTGGATGCGCTCGTCTCTTCGGTAACGGCAGCGATATTCTTAATGGTATCAAGCACATTATCCTTGCTTTCGGCAATTGAACGCATGCCTGTGAGAATTTCGGTTATCTCACCCAAAAGTTCATCGAACTGTGTACCTATTCTGCCAAACATATCAACTGTTCCGTTAAGTGCCTTAGACTGGCTCTTAAGCATTTCCCCGGCGTTACCGGCAGATTCCGCTGTCTTGATAGTCTGGTTCTGGATGTTCTTAATGATACTCTCTATATCTTTGACTGCTGCAACAGACTGATCAGCAAGCTTTCTTATTTCATCGGCTACAACCGCAAATCCTCTTCCTGCTGCTCCTGCTCTTGCTGCTTCAATAGAAGCATTGAGTGAAAGCATGTTAGTCTGTTTTGCAATTCCGTTAATTGTCTCAATAACACTTCCGATATCAGCTGACTTGCTTTGCAATTCACGGATATCCGTAATGATCGTTCCTGTAAGCTCAGCTGTTGAAAGTGACTGTACTTTCAAATCAGCAACAACCGTTGTTCCTTCTTCAACAATTGTTTTCGTTGATTTGGCGACATTGCCGATAACTTCTGCTTTATTGGTTATGGCATTAATGCTTTCCGCAAATGCCTCCATCTGATGATATCCGTTATCCGTATCTTCTACCTGTGACACGATTCCGGCATCCATATCGGACATTGCAACCGAAACATTCTTAATAGAATCATTGATATATGCTGCCGCATCAGAAAGTTCTCCTGCCGCATCAGATACATTACGTCCGAATCCCGCAACATCGGTAACCAGTCCACGTATCTTGCCGATCATTTCATTCGTGTCATCAGCCATAACACCAAATTCATCCTGACGCTTTAATTTAAGTTTGGCTGTCAGGTCACCACTTGCAACTTTACGGAATGACTTGGAAAATTCCCTGGTAGCTTTAACAATTCCGCCTGCTGTGTATAATCCGATAAGCATTGCCGCTATAGTTCCGATTATGACAAAAGCAAATGTAAGTATCTTGATAAGTGTTACCGACTTAAGTATATCGGACTCAGGTATTACACAGCATACCATAGCGCCCGTGTCTCCCACCTTGGAATATACAAAGAGCTGCTTCTTTCCGTCAAACTTAACGTATTCGCTGCCCTTTTCATCTTCGCCGTTAACTGCTTTTTCCCAGAATTCTTCTCCCGCAAAAACGCTGTCAACATTATCTTTTCTGGAAGCAATCGTCTCTCTTCCGTCCGCTGTAACAAATGCTGCAAATGTATTATCGCTTACAACCGCTGCATCAAGTGAATTCCTAACTTCCGATGCTTTAAGGTCAAAAACAGCAAATCCTTCTCCGTCCGAGAATCTTCTTATAAAATAAGCCGCATAATCTCCCGACTTGAGTGACATCGCACCATCAATATATTTATGTTCACCATACCATCCTTTGGTTGCATACTCATTCTCACTCCAGAATTTGCCTTCATCTGATGCAAGAAAATCTTCATATGAGAGCGAACCGCCTCCCGTATTCTGGATTGTCATTATCGGCTTGCCAAGCTTTCCTATAAGCATCGCATCCTTAACGCCTACAGCGCTCTGGGTGAGTGTATTCATAACCGATGATATATTATTAAAGTAATCAGCAAAACTTGCTGCATCCTTCTCATTATAATTCATATAGTAATAAGCAACATTATTGTCAACTACAAGCTGATTGGCACGGCTTACCGTATCCGACATTATGAGATTAATGTAACTTGCACTGCTGTCAATCGTATTCTCTGCAGTTGACTCATAGTTCTTGACTATAGTGGTCTTAGCTGTGCTGTATGATATGATTCCCAAAAGCACAAGGAATATTACCGGAATTATAAATGATACAATAAGTCTGAACTTAATCTGCTTGGTAAATGGTCTGCTCTTATCCTGACCCGTAAATGCGGTTTTGGCAAACTTCTTAACCAGTGCTTTAAATCCATGTTTCTTAGGTCCGGCTGCCTGTGGCTGTTCAGGCACTTCTGTTGCAGCTTCCTGTGGCTGTTCCGGCACTTCTGCGGCGGTTTCCTCTGCCTGCACATCTTCAGTTTCCGGCTGTTCTGTCTCCGGTTGCACTTCTTCCATCGGGGATTCCGCTTTCTTCTTATGTTTCTTAAGTTTCGGCTCTTTAGGTGCCTTAGGTGGCTTCGGTGGCTTAGCTTTCTTCTCTCTTTTTACTTTAGGTTTCTTACCGGCAGTCTCTTTTGTCTCCTCCGCAATTCCTATTACTATATCCTCCGGTATGTTTTCTGTATTTAGTTCTTTATTTTCCTGTAAATTCTCGTCCATACCCGTAATCTCCTTCTCCTATGTCACATATAGATAATTTTATTTTACTCCATGCATGGCATTTATAGACATAGTAATAATTGCACATGTAGTATATTGTTTTTTGGACATTGCACGCAACGGATGCACCTACACCCCGGCATAAGCCCTCTGGCGGCACGCTTTCGCTTGGCTGCACGCACAACGGATGCTAAAATCCGCCTTTGGCGGATTAAGCACCGGCGTGTGCAGACAGCCGCAGTGGGCTTATGTCGAGGGGTATGTATTCGTTGGCCGGGTGGAGCTATGAGGGCGGTTTGAGGGGTTAATATAATTCACGCGACGCTAATCTTCTCATGTTCACGGGTATATCCGCGCGGAATCTTTCCCTGTACCTCTAAAAATATATGTATAAGATGTGTATTTTTTTTGGAACATGTTGTTTGTCTATTCATGGCAGATTTGATATAATATTTGGCGGTATAGTTTCCGGCAAACTGTCCGGATGCTTGAATTTACATTTTTTACTGCCCGTTGACAAGGGCAGTGTTATATAGGAAAGGAGTTTTTATGGCATCAAAAGATTGCATTGAAAAACATGAGCTCACAGATGAATATCTTGAGAAAATGAACGCATACTGGCGTGCAGCGAACTATTTGTCGGCAGCACAGCTCTACATGCTTGACAATCCTCTTTTAAGAGAGCCTCTTACAAGAGAGCAGGTTAAGAAAAAAATCGTAGGACACTGGGGAACAGTTCCGGGTCAGAACTTCGTATATACACACCTTAACCGTGTTATTAAAAGATATGACCTCGATATGATTCTTATCTCAGGTCCGGGACATGGCGGAAACTTTTTCGTGGCAAACTCATATCTTGAAGGAAGCTACAGTGAAGTGTATCCGAATGTGAGTCAGGATTATGAAGGAATGAAGAAACTTTGCAAGCAGTTCTCATTCCCTGGCGGTATCTCAAGCCACGTTGCACCGGAAACACCGGGTTCAATTAACGAGGGCGGTGAACTTGGATATTCAATTGCACATGCTTTTGGTTCCGTTTTCGATAATCCGGATCTTATCACAGCATGTATCGTCGGAGACGGCGAGGCTGAAACAGGTCCTCTCGCCACAGCATGGCATTCAAATAAGTTCCTTAATCCGGTTACTGACGGTGCGGTACTTCCAATCCTTCATCTTAACGGATATAAGATTAACAACCCTACTGTTTTTGCACGTATCTCACATGACGAAGTTGAGAGTTTCTTCCACGGATGCGGATGGAAGCCGTATTTTGTTGAGGGCGATGATCCTATGACAATGCACAGACTTATGGCTGAGACACTTAACACCGTTATCGAAGAGATTAAGGAAATTCAGCGTAAGGCAAGAGAAGAAGGATGTGAAGAGCGTCCGTTCTGGCCTATGATCGTACTTCGTACACCTAAGGGATGGACAGGTCCTAAGGTTGTTGACGGACTCCAGATCGAAGGCAGCTTCCGTGCACATCAGGTACCTATCATGATGGACAAGCCTGAGCACCTTGAACTTCTCAAGAACTGGTTACTCAGCTACAAACCGGAAGAACTTTTTGATGAAAATTACAGACTTATCCCTGAACTGCGCGCACTCTGCCCTGAAGGAGATGCACGTATCAGCTCCAACCCGCATGCTAACGGCGGTAAGCTTTTACGCGACTTAAGACTTCCTGACTTCACCAAGTACGCTGTTGAAGTTAAGAAACCTGGTGAGACTATCGCGCAGGATATGCTCGAACTCGGCGGATATGTAAGAGACGTATTCAGACTTAATGAAGAGTCCAAGAACTTCCGTATCTTCGGACCGGATGAGTCTATGTCAAACAGACTTTACAAAGCATTTGAAGCTACCAACAGAGACTTCAATGCAGAGATTATACCTACTGATGACTGCCTTGCAAAAGACGGACGAATCATGGATTCATACCTCAGCGAGCATATGTGCGAGGGATGGCTTGAAGGTTACCTTCTTACCGGACGTCACGGTTTCTTCGCAAGCTACGAAGCATTCATCAGAGTTGTTGATTCAATGGCAGCACAGCATGCTAAATGGCTTAAGGTATGTAATTCACTTCCTTGGAGACAGAAAATTGCATCCCTCAACCTTATCCTTGCATCCAATGTATGGCAGCAGGATCACAACGGATTTACACATCAGGATCCGGGATTCCTTGACCACATCGCTAACAAAAAAGCAGATGTTGTACGTATGTATCTCCCACCTGATGCAAACTGCCTCCTCTCATGCTTTGACCACTGCATCAAGAGCAAAAACTATGTCAACGTAATCGTTGCATCAAAGCATCCTAGCCATCAGTGGCTTACAATGGAGCAGGCCGTTAAGCATTGTACACAGGGTGTAAGTATCTGGGAATGGGCAAGCAACGACCAGGGCGAAGAGCCGGATATCGTAATGGCTTGCTGCGGCGATACTCCTACACTTGAGGCACTTGCTGCTACAACAATCCTTCGTGAGAACATTCCGGAGCTTAAGATCAGATTTGTCAACGTAGTTGACCTTATGAAACTTGAGTCACATGAGAGACATCCTCACGGACTTACAGATGCTGATTTCAACGCTCTGTTTACCAAGGATAAGCCGGTTATCTTCGCATTCCACGGTTATCCTACACTTGTACATGAGCTTACTTACGGAAGAGCTAACCATAACATCCATGTATACGGATACCATGAAGAAGGTACTATTACTACTCCGTTTGATATGCGTGTACAAAACAAGATTGACCGTTTCGACCTTGTTAAGTCAGCACTTAAATATCTTCCACAGCTTGGCAACAGAGGTTCATTCCTCACTCAGAAGATGAATGACATCCTCGTTGAGCACAAGGCTCACATCTCTGAATACGGAGAAGACCTTGAAATCGTAAGAAACTGGGAATGGAATTTATAAAATAAAACTAAAAGTAAAGGGCGCGGAACAAATCCGTGCCCTTTTTTATCCCGCACCATCAGCAAACGGCAAACATTTACTTCTATCTTTTGTATATACAGTATGACTAAAATATTCAACCTGCTTTTCCTTTATGTGAATTACACTTGCATCATTAATCCTGTACTTTAGATTTTGTATCTTATCTTATAAATATAATACCTTAATGACAAATTGTTTACTTTCATATATACTATCAACAATACTGCAAGCAAAACTGGAATAACAATTCTTGTTATCAATAATGCCGTGATACCAAATCCTGCATATGTAGTAAAATCACCGTTCGTATCGATATCTATATACATAGTCCAATATAAGTTTGCAATTACAGTAACCAAGCCGCATAACAATGTTCCAAAATACTTTCTTTTCCATAACCATACAAGTGCAAGTATTGACATACGACTATCGTTATTCTCTGCAATTGTTTTCTGTTGCTGACATCCAATATATATTTGGTCAACTTGCAGGTATTCAACAACTGATATTCTATTTTTTTCATTGCCAATCAAAGCCTTTTATTTTTTCTACAAATCTTCTTCTCATATTCCAAACAACGTCATATTTGCCAATGTCCATACTCTTAAGGATATTTTCACGATAAATCTGGTTGTTATGTTCATTTAGTATTAATCTGCTGAGGCTTTTATTTACATCCTCATATTCTCTTTCTTCTTTTGTCTTTTTGGTCAGATATTCCGCATCAAAAACATCATGCTTCCAATCTAATTTTTTAAATGTATCTGCAAGGTAACGTTCTATAAACATTGCACCGATATCCAGATGTTCTTTACGGTTAATTGTTTTGATATGTCTTGATATTAAATACCAAACGGATGTTGCCATTTTATCTCTAAGAAACAGGCTCATATCCTTAATGAATTTTTTGCTGATAGCAGGTGGTTTCGTTATGTAAATTGGGTTGCCGACATCAACATAAGCTATATTTTCGGTATCATCTTTTATCAGTATTATTGGAACGATACCTTTTCCTGTCTCTAATGCCAGATTAACAGATCCGTCATACAAATTATTAATAAGTTTATTAGGATTGTAATTGTGGGAACCCTCAGGATAAATTAAAATACTTTGTGTTTTTAATACCCTTTTCATTTTTTGGAGCAGTTCACTTCTTTCTGTTTTATCAAGAATATCAAATACAATCATTCCGTTTAGCCATGACAGATATACCTCTGGATTATATTTAAGTGATTCAACTGACCCTAGTATCAGATAGGAATTTCTGTCAATTACATTAAGCATTATTTCTATATCTTCAGGACATGTATGATTACCGACAAAAATATAACTTTCATCCTTTTTTAGTTGTGGATATCTTTCTACAATAACATTATTTTTATTATGTGATATGGGATAATCCGAAACGGAAATATAGCCGTCATTTAAAGTTCCGTAATATTCTTCATCTGTGTCATAGTTACATTTTTCGGTATAAATCACTTTAGTATGTGTAAAGAAATTACATAATTTTCTAAAGAGTTTATGCGATTTTCTCCGCAAAAACAGACCAACATCCGTTGTAAAATGATTTACATCTTTTTCATTTAATTTGCTTATAAATAAATTATGTTTCATACATGTGCTACCTTTATTTCAAATAAAATCATCTTTGCAAAATTCCCGGAACGAATTCCCCGTTTTGATTAATGACATATTCGTTCTCCTTGTTAAGTAAAAATTGGGTTTCAAGTTCACTGTTATATTTAAAACCTGTTGCCTTGAACTTTTTTAAATATAAATGATTCAAATACAGTTCTTTATTAATATTTTCAAAGGAATCTTTACGTATTCCCAGTTCATCCCATAATTTTCTTCGCATATTTTCCATTATTATTTGCAACTTATATGCCTGTTCAAATATATTTTTATCAGTAGTCACATAATACGGTGTACCGAATTGTATAATACACTTATCATATAGACTGCTTTCTTTTTTACAAATTTGTGCTGACTCCACATATTCAAATATTACAGGGATAATTGGTTTTTCTGTAATTAAGCTGACTAAAGTAATGCCGGCTTTTAGTTTTTGCATTGGCAACAGAGGATGCAGGTTCCACGTCGATTCTCCAAACATGAAACCATCGCTGCCTTTTAGTATTTTGCTGCAAAAATCAATTAATCCGTTTTCGATAGACTTTTTGTCCGCTCTGTCGATAAACGTACCGTCACTCATAAAAAAGAATGTCCGTGATAATGCATTTAATCCGTCATAAGCTACCAAAGGAGAAATCTTTCTCTTTAATTTTCGAAAAACTTCTTTGATAATGAAAACATCGTGAGAATTTGAATGATTACCTGAAAACAAAACATTTGTATCTATCAGGTTCTCGACTCCTCTTATTTCTATTGGAAAATTACGAAATAATGGTGCTATAAAAGCAACAAACTTACTTGAACCGGTAGAATGTTTTTTCTTTTTTATACATATATTTCTAAAATTCTCATAGTAATTTTTTTAGCTGTCAGAGACCACGTTTCCACTTCCTTAAATGGAACGAATAAATGGGGTTCTTTTGTATCCATAATTTTTACCTGATGCTTTCAATAATATTTCCTTCTGAATCATAATACCCTGAACATTCGTTTTTCAAAGCCTCTACATCTCTTTTTCCACTTTTATGTACGGGCATAGTTTTTCGGATTTTCCACAACTGTGGGACTTCATCTGCCGGCAATGATTCAGTGCAGTTTAAATATAGTCTTTTAATAACCTCATTAATGTTTTCGTCACTTTTCAGAATGATATGTGCTGCAGATACTTTTTTTGACTTATATGTAGTATCGATGACTTTGCATAAACTGATGTTTTTATCCTTTAAAATTACCTGTTCGGCATCAAACAGATAAATTACTCTTCCACTATCCGATTTATAACTATCTGTGGAACGACCCAGAATAAACAGATATCCTTCTTCATCAACATATCCTATATCACCTGTGCATGCCCATATCTGACCTTTGGAGTCTTCCTTGAAAAACTCGGATGTTGCTTCCTCGTTATTAAAATAACCTTTCATATGTGCAGGGGTAATTGCACGAATTTCTCCTCTCTCTCCATATTTCAATTCTGAATTGGTTTCTATGTCAAAAGCAGATACTATTGCTTTTCCAAGTATAGGATAACCGACACTATTCTTTTTTGAATGTAATCTTGAAGTCGTCGTAAGGGTTGAACCTAACTCACACATACCATAACCTTTCAATAACGGGTATTGACATCCTCTAGCCTTTAGAAATGCGTTGATTTCATCTTCTGTATCTGAAAGAATCTGTTCGCCTCCGGTAATAGGATATTTCATAGCTGATAAATCCAATTTATGAGCTAAATGATAAGTTATAAAACTAACCCATATGCTTGTTGGGACTAATGTTAATGCAACATGATATTTTCTCAAAATACTTATAAATGCTTCAACATTAAATCTTGGTTCTAATATAACAGTTACTCCTTTTTGTAACGGCATAATTGTACTTAACACAATTCCTGTAGAAAACCATACAGGAACCATTTGTAAGAATATGTCACCTCTTAAATAGTCATAACCATAGTCATAATTTTGAATTGTTGCATTTATCCCATCGTTTGTAAGTACAATACCTTTAGATGCACCGGTGCTTCCGGATGAATACACCATAATTGCATCATGGTTTGGGACATAATCTGCTACAGTTGTAGGTTCAACTTTTACTTTTTTATCAACAAACGATTGCCAGCTTACCAACTTATCTGAATACTTAATATGAGTATTGTTTTTTAGCTTATTAAGACTTCTGATTAATATTGAAGCTGAATTAAGAGCGGGGATTATAATTATTTTTCCAATATTAAGCTTATTAATAACAGGTTGAATCTGTTTATAAAAACTGTCCAATACAAACAAAGCTTTACTATGTGTCTCGTTAATTCTCGATAATAATTGTTCTTCTGTAAAAAATGGATTTACAAAGTTACATACAGCCCCTAACTTATTAGCTGCTAAAAGAAGGTATATGGATTCCGGTGTCCCTGCTGTGCAAAGAGAAATAATATCTCCGCTTTGGATTCCCATACACTTTAATGTGTATGCACACCTGTCCACTTCTCTGAATAAAGTTCTGTAGGATATTTTGTTATTAAAATAAATCAGAGCAATATCTGACATATGTTCAGAATTGCTAGTATATACATTTTGATATACTGTACATTTTTTTAGCGGTTTGTTGATAAATTCTTTAGAGTAATATTTTAACCAAGGCTTATCTATTGATGGATACCCGGTCATTTCATCTGCGTTCATCATTGTATTTCTCCTTAAATAATTTATTGAATTGAATATTCCTGTATCTTAGTGGTATTTTATCGAACCCAAATTTTTCATACAATTCTAAATGTGTTCTTTTTTCTTTTGGAACAAAAGTGTTGATTATCTGTTCATCCATTGAATAACCTGCCCATTCCATAACACGTTGTTGAACAAATCCATTCCAATAATCATCATCTAATTTATTACGTTTGCATATTCCTTGTTTATACCAGATTTCCCATTTAAGGCTTGCCAGAGTATCCCGTATCTTTTGTGTAAGTTCAGAAATAGAATTATCAGGCATAATTTTTTCTCCGGCATTGATTACAAATCTGTTTTCATACTGTTCAATAGCTATCGGGATAATCGGAGTATTGGTTTCAATCGAAATTGAAGCTGTACCATAAGGAATATCATATATGAGTTCGTTTTCTGAAAAGTTCCATGTCCCTTCCGGAAAAATCATCATAGAATTTCCGGCTTTTAGCAGTCGTATCATTATTTCTTTAGTATTATGCCTGTCTATATTACTTTTTTCATTAACGTAAACAACACCGTTTAATTTCATAAACAAGCCGTTAAAACCTTTATTTATGTTTATAAAATCTGCCGCCAAAATGTAAAACGGTTTTGTTATCTGCTCATTAATAATTTCAAAATCCCACTTTCCTATATGAGTTACTGCATAAATTACAGCTTTGTTGGTATATTTTATTTCATTTAACAATTCTACATGAAAATGATTAAAATTTCTTTGTATCCGCAGCATGCATCTTAAAAGTGGTCTTAAAATTTTTCTGATAATTAGCTTGTTTTTTATGGGAATATCAGCTTTTAGCATATCAGCCTTTTTTGACTGGTAGTCTGCAAATCTTTTTTCTTGTCTAATGTCTATTTCTTTCAATTTTTATGTAAGCTCCTTTATCACTTCAAACCCAGAACAAACCTGACACCGGGTATTTTTTTACATATTTCAACCAGTAAAACCGTAACAATAAAGGAGATATTCATAGTTATCAGTATCTGAATAAACACGTTACAGTTAAGGTATTTAATTACAAAATACCCAACAGGGAGCAATACAGTCATATGAATGAAATAAATTGCAAATGAACTGTTCGATATTTTCTTAAAGAACCTGTTTGTATAGTTTATATATTTCTGACCGGTACCAATAAAAGTATTCCTGCTAAAAATGGAATAAGCAGTCTTTTACATCTTTCAGTATAATATTCCTTGATAGTTCTTTTTTTTAGACTATACATAGTGGTTAATCCTGCTATTAAAAATAGAGTCGCCATATACCAGCTTCTTAGTGAATTGTATATTATTGTAGGGATTAAAGATTTAGCACCTTCAATATAGAATCCATCCTGCAGGTGATACATTTCACAAGAATGCGCAACAAACAGTCCTAATATTATTAATATACGGATATTATCCAGATAATATTTTCGTTCATTTTTTGCTGCAACCTGTCCTTCGTTATTTTCTGCCAACTTTTTTCTTCCTTTACGTATATTCTACTGTCATCTCAAGACAATTTTTTCTTCTCAAAAGCAACCAACGAACCGATTAATATCGTCAGTCCTATTGCGTCACCATATGTAGCTGCTTTGTAATGAAATAATCCAGGTAAGTTATTAGATGGATTCATTTTTTATACATAAAATATTTTTATTTCTCATACCTCTCATAATCATTTATCTCTTTTTCAAGTTCTCTGTAATTTACTTTACCTATGGTCGTTCTTGGAAGTGCATCAATAAAACGATATTCAACCGGACGTTCCCAAGTATCAAGTTTTTCATCAGATATATTTCTTAATAACCGCTCGGTATTTTCTTTGTTATTACCTTTATCTAAAACGACAAAAGCAATAAGTTCACAAAAGACGTTCGTTATTTTCCTTCCGACAATGGAAACTTCATGAATCCCCTCAATTTCCACAAACATATCTTCTATCAATTTTGGAAATACCTTGTGATACGCATTATTTCCCCATGTTGCAATGATACGTTTAATTCTGCCTGATATTGTGACAAATCCATCCTCGTCTATATGACCGATATCTCCGGAGTGGATATATCTTTTTCCGTCATTATGCACTTTTATAATATTGTCTGTTTCTTCTTCGTTTTTGTAATACCCAAGCATCATTGTCGGTGTACTAAAACATATCTCTCCATCATGGTTGTATGGCAACTCATTTATAGTATCAGGTTCTACAACCTTAATTATTGTTCCGGGTAATGGAATACCAACTGTTCCTACCCTGCTTACTTTAGGCAATGAGGTAGCAACTGTAGCTGCTGCTTCGGTCATTCCATATCCAACCGATATGGTCGTATCGGCATTGTGGTTTTTCAAAAATTTATTTGCTCTCTCTTCAAATGCGGGAGTAACTGTATCGCCGCCTACAGCGAAAACTTTAATAAAATCCAAATTCATCTTTTGGATTCCGGGGTGATTCATAATACTTTCATTCTGTGGACACCCACATATGTAATAATCGGGGCAATATTTATAAAAATTAGAAGCTGCATTTTCAGGAGAAGGATCTAAAATTAATATATTTTTTATACCACGGCATAAAGGCATATGTAGGTCACATACAATTCCATATGCAACAAATGGAGGTATTGAATTCATAAGCTTTCCTCCACGTTTTAATTCAGTTAAAGCGTAAGTATATTGATATACAAGACCATTCATACTTTTACTTGAAAGAACAACTGCTTTTGATTTTCCGGTAGTACCACCTGTGTATACCATTACAACAGGAATCCGGGATTCATTGACTTCATCAATTACTGAAATACAGTTTCCATATTTAAGAAACTGCTTCCAGTTCATACAATTAGCAGCTTTGACTGCTTTCGACTTAATATTAATAATTGTTCTGGTAACAATATCCGCTGTTTCTGCTATTTTAAGTAATAATACATGCTGTACATCAGTCCCTTTTACTGACTCCTTATGAGTTTCCCACAAGGAGTCAATGGCAATATACATTTTGGATTTTGTATTAATCAGTATTTCATTTGTTTCTTTTACTGAAGCGGAGAAGTATATCATATTCGCTACAGCGCCTATATAACTTAAAGCATAAAAAAGATACACAGTCTGAGGCATATTTAATACCTGAAGTGTTACGATATCTCCTTTGCCTATTCCCAATGCAGTCAAAGACATAGCCGTTTTTCTGATATTCTCAAACAATTCCTTGAATTTAATTTTTTTGTTAAAGTAGATGAGTGCAACATCATCCATATAATCCTTGTTATTTTGATATAACAGATGATACGCGCTACATTCCGGTATATCAGATTCATTAAGAGCTTTATCATAGAATTTAAGCCATGGTTTATCTATAGATGGATAACCTGTCTTTTGTTTTTCTGTACCAAACATAATTTATTCTCCTTACAAAAATATTTTCGTATAGATACTCAATTAATAAATTTAATCTAGCACATTTATATGCATTTATGTTACAAATGTAACTTTTGGTAGCTGAAAATGTAACTTTTGGTCAAAAAAAATTCCGCAGCCTGCTTTCACAGACTGCGGAACTTATTTTATTTATTCGTAAACGTGTTTTTTATGCTTACCTGAGGTCTCCTGCTCTTCCATATTCAGGCCTGCTGTGGCATTGACCTTCTGGTGAACTTTCTTTTTCTTTAACGGATGTTTAGGATTCTTATCCATAACAATCGCTTCCTTTCTTATTCATTCAATACTGCAGGTTATCCTTCGATTGCAATGTATTTCTTGTTCTCGACTGCCTTAGCTTCCTTCTTAGGAATGCTGAGTCTTAAGATACCGTCTTCGTATTTAGCCTTGATATCTTCTTCTGTGACGTCCCCGCCAACATAGAAGCTACGGCTCATAGCTCCGGCATAACGTTCCTTACGGATGTACTTGCCTTCTTTGTTCTTCTCGTCTTTGTCAAGACCCTTAGAAGCACTGATTGTTAAGTAACCGTCATCAAGTTTAGCACTTATCTCATCTTTCTTAAAGCCCGGAAGGTCAATGTCGACTTCATAACCGGCATCTGTTTCCTTAACATCGGTCTTCATAACATGTCCTGCATGTTTACCATACAAAGCTTTGTCAACTTCTGGGAATCCAAAGTCCATCCAATCATCGTTAAATAAATTCTCTCCAAAAATACTAGGCATCAACATAAGTCATCTCTCCTTTTTATAAAATCAAACCTTGTTACCTTGTTACTTTGGAACCGGGATGTTTCAGCAACCTCAAGGTACTTATTCAATCTTTCTTACCTCTTTTGGTTCCTTTCCTTTGTTCTTGACTATGTTATACACCCAATTATTAGCATTGTCAAGAGGTGAGTGCTAATTTTTTTGTGAAGATTTTGTGAACTCTTTAATTCTTGATTTTTCCTTCAACCGTAATAGTCACAACCTGCCATGGAATAAGCTTTCCGCTTGCTTTCAGGGCATTCGCCGCCGCCATCTCAAGACCACCGCAGCACGGAACCTCCATGCGGACAATGGTTACCGACCGGATATTATTGTTCCTGACAATCTCGTTGAGTTTGGTGCTGTAATCGATTGCATCAAGCTTCGGACAGCCGATCAACGTGACCCTGTCTTTAAGAAACTCCCTGTGAAAACCTGCATACGCATATGCCGTGCAGTCCGCGGCGATAAGCAGATCGGCCCCGTCAAAATACGGCGCACAGACAGGCACAAGCTTGATCTGGACCGGCCAGTTCATAAGAGTTCTGTCAGACTGTTTCGCCTTCATTACCGCTGCCTCGTCATATGCCGGAGCCTCACGCTCCTCAAAAGTTATCGCACCGGTCGGGCAGGCCGGAAGGCAGTCACCCAGACCGTCACAGAAATTTTCCCTGACCAGCTTCGCTTTGCCATCAATTATGTCTATTGCGCCCTCATGGCAGGCTGTCGCACATATTCCGCAGCCGTTACATTTATCTTCATCAATGTGTATTATTTTTCTTATCATTTTAATATGCCTCCTTGACTTTATGGCGTCATTATAATAGACTTTGCTTATTAATTATGTTGGATTTCCAACAAACAAGGAGCAAAAATGCAGGAAATTTTTGAAAAATATTACAAAATCATACAATCAAATGAACTTTTTGAGGGTATTGATGGAAAAAATCTGCCTGCGGTTCTTGAGAATCTTAAGGCGGTAATAAAGCAATACGTCAAAGGAGAATATATAAGAATGCGAGGCGAAGCGGCCGATTTTATCGGAATCGTGCTGGAAGGAGAACTCCATATTCTGCAGGACGATTACTACGGATGCCGCAGCATAACGGCATCGGTGGGCGCCGGTTCTCTTTTTGCCGAGGCGTTTGTATGCGCCGGAGTGCCACAGCTCATGGTGGATATCGCCGCCAACAGCGACTGCTCGATATTGTTTCTTAACAGTGAAAATATTCTGAATCCTCACGATGTCCGCAACTCATTCCATGACATTTTGATCCGTAATCTTCTCGGGATTGTCGCCCGTAAAAATATGTATCTTAACAGAAAACTTAAGTATGCCGCCCGGAAAACCACCGCACAGAAGCTGCTCGCATACCTGAATGACTGCGCTATGGCCGCTGGAAGCAATGAATTTGTTATTCCTTTTAACCGGCAGGCACTCGCAGACTACCTTGGCGTAGAGCGGAGTGCCATGTCGGCTGAAATTGGCCGGCTCGTGAAATCAGGAATCATAGAAACCAACCGCAGCTATTTTAAATTACTTCAAAATACTGAATGACTATTTGGGTCATGTTTTTTCTCAACATTGCGGACAAAAATCATACACTTATTGTGTAAATTATCAGTGACCTTTATCCCTGCCTCTGAATATAGTAAAGTATCGTAATTTTTGGAGGTTATAATGAAAAAAAGAAGAATTCTCGCATTGATTCTTGCCGCTCTTACCACAATCGGACTTCTGTCCGGCTGCTCACACGACAAATCCGATGAGCTGACCAAAATAACGCTGAATGAGGTAGCCCACTCGATTTTCTATGCGCCTCAGTATGTCGCAATAGAACTGGGATATTTTAAGGACGAGGGCATCGACCTCACCGTAGAGACCGGTTTTGGTGCCGACAAAACTATGACCGCCCTTCTCTCCGGCAATGCCGATATCGGCTTCATGGGTTCCGAAGCCAGCATTTATGCTTATGCCCAGGGCGCCAAAGACTACGCTGTAAATTTTGCACAGCTTACCCAGCGCGCCGGAAATTTCCTTGTCTCCCGCTCCGAAGAACCTGATTTTGACTGGAACAGCCTCAAGGGTAAAACAGTCCTCGGAGGCCGCGCCGGCGGCATGCCTCAGATGGTTCTTGAATATGTTCTCAAACAGAAGGGCATTGACCTTTCCGAAATCGACATTGTCCAGAATATTGATTTCGGTCTCACTGCCGGTGCTTTTTCCGGAGGTCAGGGTGATTACACCGTTGAGTTCGAACCCGGCGCCACATCCCTTGAGCTTTCCGGCGACGGCTACGTCGTAGCTTCCCTCGGTGTTGAAAGCGGCTATGTTCCTTACACTGCCTACTGCGCAAAACAGAGTTTCATAGATGACAACCCGGAAATCATAAGCGGTTTCACCCGCGCAATTGAAAAAGGCATGGCTTACGTCGCTTCCCATTCAAGTGAGGATATCGCCGAAATAATCGCGCCACAGTTTGACGACATCGACGTTGACAAAATTGCCATCATCATCGAGCGTTACAAATCCCAGGACACTTGGAAAACCGACCCAACCTTTGAAAAAGAGGCTTTTGAACTCCTCAAAGACATCCTCAAAGAAGCCGGCGAACTTGATGTGGATGTACCGTATGAAGATCTGGTAATGAAGCCCTTGACATAAGAGCATTTGCCCCATTTGCCCTTGACATAAGCCACCCGTCGGCACGCTTTCGCTTGGTTGCACGCGCAACGGCTGCTAAAATCCGTCTCCGACGGATTAAGCACCGGCGTGTGCAAACAGCCGCGGATGGCTTATGTCTGCGGGCTTAGTGGACGGGACCCGGGTGGTACACTTTCATGCGTTTAATTGGTCGAACCCGGGTGGTACACTTTCGCGCGCGGTATGTGTTATATAATTCACGCGGTGCTACCGTTTCACCGGTCATAAGCTGTATCCGCGGGTTGCTTTATATTCATGCTACGCTAAAGCAGTTGTTTTTAGAGTTTACTCAGGTTATCGAATTTCGGCATTTTGGTATTTTCTTTTTCGATTCGGGCTTTTTCTCTCGGCTCCTCATTCTTGTAATGGATGTTGTAGACCTTGAGGCCGATATAAGCTACCAATGCCGCCACAAGGGCTGTGATAAGAGCCTTGGCGCCATCAGGTATTACATCATAGTTAGCCATGGCTCCGATAAGCTGGATTATGAAGTATGTCACAAAGCTGAAAATGTAAAGGCGCTTGCCCTCTTTCTTCTGGTATGCGGCAAAGATAAGTGATGTGACACCGACATGGAATACCATGAGGGCTATGGCAATCACCGACATATATATGAAATCGGAAGCACGGTAATTGATCATCTCTGTGAGACTGGTTAAGGTGCTGGTGAATTCATCCTGTGATGTCGCGTTGGAAAGGATTGACTCGAGACCCATTTTGTTGATTGTATTGCATGATACTATTACCATAAGGAGGTCAACCATATAAAGGAAGCCTTCGGTAAGCATTATTCCCATGCCGACGGTATATGCATCGGCGACTGTGTTCATGTTTTTGCCCATAAGCTTCAGGGAAAGAAGGCGGCCGAACATCGGAACAAGTGTTGTCGTGAGCGCAATTACGGTTATAAGAACCGGCTTGACGTCGACAAAACTCTTGAGGATTGTACCAAAAAGCAGGTTAGCAACGGTGTTGGATGCAAAATAAAAGAAAATCATATATACGGCCACACCGACGATTATGTCAAATATACCGCCCTTCTGGCGCTTGCGGATGTATACCGTGAGAATTATTGCCATGGCGAGAATCGCAACGATTCCGATGATGGCACCCATTATTGTGTTACGAGGAACCTGCGCGGACAGATCGAAATCTGCCGGAAGTTCATATTGAAGATCTCTTAAAATATTCATATTTACCCTTTCTTATTATATTACAAGAGGGCTATCAGACATCTGACAGCCCTCCCATGTCGTATTCAATGATAATTTATTTACAACAGATTAAACTCTCTTAACGTGAACTGCCTGAGAGCCCTTGTTTCCGTCAACAACATCGAATTCAACAGCCTGACCTTCTTCGAGAGTCTTATAACCCTCCATGTCAAGACCTGAGTAGTGAACAAATACGTCATTGCCGTTCTCATCAGAAATGAATCCGTATCCCTTCTGATTATTGAACCACTTAACTGTACCGGTCATGGTATTACCTCCAAAAAAATAAAAAATACATCGTGTCAAACGATACCTTTAATCTATCATATCGCTTGTCATAAGTCAAACAAATTTCTGACAAATATACATTAATTACATAATTTTTTCAAATCCTCTACCTCAAATTTATATGAGGTGTTGCAGAAATGACATTTTATTTCGATTGGCTCGTTGTCGGCTATCATATCCTCGATTTCCTTGCGGTTGATAAGAGCAAGTGCACTTTCAACCCTCTGTCTCGAGCAGTTGCAGTTGAAACCGACAGGCATTGTGCCAAGCATCTCCGGGGCAAGGCCGTCAAGAATAGTGTTTAAAATATCCTCCGGCGTCTTTCCACTCTCCAGAAGTGTCGTGACGGAACTTATCTGCGCCATATTGTGCTCAATCTTGTCAATGGTCTCCTCTGTGGCATCAGGCATTACCTGAATTATGAAACCGCCAGCGACATTTACTGTATTGTCCGGCGTCATAAGAACGCCAAGACCCACACTTGACGGGGTCTGCTCACTTGATGCGTAATAATAAGTGATATCTTCCGCTATTTCTCCGGAAACCAGTTCGCAGGTTCCACTGTACGGTTCCTTCATTCCGATATCTTTTATTACAGTTAATACGCCGACACCGATTGCCCCGGCAACATCAAGCTTGCCTGCGGAATTGGCCGGAAGCAGCACAACCGGGTTGCCCGGATAACCCTTAACATTGCCGTGTGAATCAGCCGTTACGAGAAGTGACTTCATGGGGCCACTGCCCTCCATACGGAGTGTGATTACATCCTTGTCGCCCTTCATCATGCTTCCCATCATCGCACCGGCTGTAAGAAGCCTGCCGAGTGCGGCGGTAACCACAGGGCTTGTATTATGAAGTGAACGGGCTTTTTCCACAGTGTTACGTGTATATGCCGCAAAAGCTCTGATTGTGCCGTCTGCTGCTATTGCCCTTACCATATAATCGTCCATACATTAATTCCTTTCCATAATATAATAAACTCTGTCTTCATTCTCTGCAGGCTCAGCTGTCATTTTCTCATTGAGATAATCTTTGACGGTAAAGCCGGCTTTCGATGCCATCTCACAGATTTCATTGTGCGAAAATACATATTGGTAATGTTCCTCAACATGGCTTTTCCACAGATTTCCTATGATATGTTTGTAAAAAGTAATTTGATAATAATTAAACATGCACTCTTCGTCATATTCATTTTCCCATACATAACGGCATCCCGGAATTTCATCTGTATATACATTATCGCTGAGTTTCCTGTAAAAATGCAGTGTCTTCAGATCAAAAACGAAAATGCCGCCCTTCTTAAGGTTTCTGGCAGCACATGCAAACATACTTGTAAGCGCCTCGGACCCCGCAAGATAATTTATCGAATCACATACACTTACGATCGCACTGTACCTGCCGTCATCATGATATTCTGTCATGTCAGCAGTCTTAAACTCTATTCCCGGATGCTTGTGTTTTGCAATTTTAATCATTGATGGAGACAAATCTATCCCACACATCTTAAAATCGTATTCCGATAACTGTGCCGTAAACTGTCCGGTTCCGCATCCGAGTTCAAGGACTTCACTCTCCAGTCCAACTCCGAATGAAGTCAGAACTGCGGCTATATTACCTGCCCATTTCTCATAAGGGATGTCTCTCATGAATTCGTCGTATTTTCTGGCAAAAAAAGTATACGCTTCTGTATTCATCATAAACCTCTTAATTATCATATCCTACCATAACTTCAGGATAACGTGTCTGTATAATATCGATTATTTTGTCTGAAGTCTGTTGGTTGATATGATGTATCTTATATATTTTTTTACAATCTGTAACTATGCACAGAGGGAAATATGCCTTGGCGCGGCCCTTGGTCCTATGTATTACATTATAATTATATAACCATACGATATTCTCAAGCGGAATAATTTCTACATGAAATCCGGATGTGTATATAAGAAAATTCTCTGTCATATATATATTTTCTTCCATAAGTGTCGCAGATGACGCAAATTCTTCGCATGCCTGACCGTACAGACCACGCCTGCTGCCGTAATGCCTGAGCATAAAAGCAGCATGTGAAAGCTGCGGCATCGCCAATATAAGGATGATTATCGAAAGCTGTATTACCGACAATATGCACAATACCAGCAGCGCAATCAGATAGAACGATGTAAATCCGTGTACATAATGATATTGGCTCACGATAATATGCGAGCACAAGTCCTCAAAATCACTCTCAGGAAAACCAAGTTCCTTTGAAATGTCGACTGTAAGACGCCTGAACAGTGTGCCATTCTTAACAAGTCTGGCATTCATCTCATAATTATGAAGAGTTCCGTAATCCTCCGGAAGCTCCTCCGTAGATATCAGAAAGAAATAAAAAACATCATTATTAATCGTATAATACACTCTTGCCCTGATGCGCCCGTTGGCCCGGTAATCGATTCCGGCGTAATATAATGTTTCCGCTGTGAATCTGACATATCCGGAATGATTCTCATATAAATCCGCAGTATCCGACAATTTCTTAAGGTCAGCTGATTTATATCTGCTCTCAAACGGATTGATTATGGCAAAAACAATGCATGCCACAATAAGAACAGCCGGGAGTATTACCCTCGGAAAATAACATTTTCTTATTGAAGCTGTCAGATTATTCGTGTTCATATAATTCCTCTCTGTCTATAGAAAAAAAGAGACTGCGGCTCGACGATTACAGATCGTTAAAGCAACAGCCCCATTATATTATGCGTTCTTGCCGCAGCACTTCTTATATTTCTTGCCGCTGCCACATGGACATGGATCGTTACGGCCTATTTTCTTACCCTTAACAATTGTTGTGGAAAGCTTCTGCTCTTTATAAAGCTCCTTTCTTCTGTCCGCATCGATAAGTGCATCCCACTCAGGAAGCTCATAAAGCCACTCTGCTCTGGCGCCGACCATATTCTTATACAGAAGTTCCATATCGTAATCAAGATTAACTTCCGTATTCTCATCCATCGTCTCAATCGGATTAGGATTCTTAAGGCTGTCATTAATTCCGTCAAGGAAGCCGACCATAATCATAAGGTCTACGCTGTACTTCTCTGCGAGTTCCTTAACCGTACCCTTAACAGGCTCATCAGGGGTCTTTAAAATCTGCTCATAAATACCCTTCTCATAGTTAAAATAATTAGCCCAGAACATCTGCTCGGATCTGGCATCTCTTTCCTGCTCGTAGGCACTGTTTCTCCATTGCTCTAATAAAGTCATACCTGGTCTCCTAAAAAATATCAATTAATAGTATGTTCCGCCACTGCGGACCTTAAAAGTATATAACAATTAAACCGGGTAGTCAACCGGCTTATTGCCCGTCGTGAACGATATTTTAGAAAAAACTGTTCACTTACGGGCTTTTATGTTAAAATTAAAAAAAAATCATGACGAGGTGTAATCCATGACAAACAAAATGACTTTTAAACGTGTTGCCGCCATCACAGGAATCGTCCTTCTGGCCGGCATGTACATATCGACACTTGTATTTGCACTGATAGGAAGCGACTTATCCAACCGTCTTCTTATGATATCCCTGATATCAACCATAGCCATCCCTATCGTCATACATTTTATAATTATGTTCTACCGCATCGGACACAAGGATGACGCAGCCGATACCACCGAATCTGACGAAACCTCTTCAGATGACAGGCCTGAGTAATCAGGCCGTTATCGCACCAGTGCGGTTTAATTGGAATACCTGACGCATACTCTCTTTCCGGAAAATGCAATTCCGAACTTCATTATGTCATGTATTCCGCTTTCTCTCAGTTCAGCATCATACCTTTTCTTATTAATCTGCGCCAACGCTTCATCTGCCAATCCCTCAAGTTTTTCTTCGCTCAAATTACTTTTCCATTTTAATTCCATGATAATTCCGGGATATTGGTTTTCTCTTGGTAGCAAGCTGATATCATACCTTCCGTCACCCGATTCTCTGTTGGACTTAATCTCATATTGATTATCCATCAATGCAATCAGACCCAATACCAGCCCGTGATAAAAGCCTTCCGTTCCCGCGTCAAAAAAACTGATTGATTTATCCATATACTCTGCGATGGCTTTTTGGAGTTTCTTATAGTCATTGGAAAAGAGGCTTTCGGCAATTCTGTCGGCTGTTGTCCTTGTAACGGCTCCAATCTGCAATAAATGCGATAAAATTTCACTCTTGTAAACTGCCGCTATCTCTCTGTTGGGAATTGACACCTCACACAAATATGTGCCGTCTGCCTGCAACTCCTTCTTTGGTGTCTTCAAATATCCCGCAACCAACAACATACTGTAAATATTATCCGGAGCCTCTGAAAGTGATCTATATACTACATTTTGATCTATTCTGGCAACAACTTTCTCTCCCTGTAACAACGAGTGCAGCTTTTGCATGATATCATCCGTGGCAGACCGTAAAACGTCCTCAAGTATTTCGTTCTTTCCTGTGTTCACCCAATATGCCTGCGGAACGCATCCTTTTGAAATATAATTAATCACTGACCATGGATTGTATATTTCCGTAGAGCCAAATAAATATCCGTCATACCATTTCTTCATTTCGGACTGTTTATCCATACAGTCATAGTATTCAAGCATACTCCTGACCTCATCACCGGTAAACCCAAAGAACCGGTCATATTCATCATCCATAACGGAATTTACCGTCAGATTGTTAAGATCACTGAAAATGCTCTCCTGTGCAATTCTGAAAATACCGGTAAGAAATCCATAAGTCAGGTTCTTGTTATCCTTAAAAGCCCCCGAAAAAAAATTCCTCATGAATCCTATGATTTCATCGTAGAAATCTTTGGAATATCCCTCCTGAATCGGCGTATCATATTCGTCAATGATGATGACCGGCGCTTTTCCATAATGTTTTGTAAGCATCTGTGACAATTTTTCCAAAGAAGAAGTTAATTCCACTTCCGATGCCACACCGTTTATAATCTTGGCAAAATAATTTTTTTCATACTCTGCCAATCTGCCACTGTCCGCAAGTTCCTGATGCCTTCCGAACTCCGCCTGAAGAAGTGCCCCTATTTTATCCAATGTATCTTTCCATGAATCAAATTTTACATCTTTGAATGTGAGAAAAATCACAGGATATCTGCCCTGCTGTTCACGATATTCGGGCCCGCATTTCCATATTGCTTTATCCTTGAAATATCTGCTTGTATCTTCATCAGAAATTTCAAAGAAAACTCTCAACATATCCATATTAAGCGTCTTTCCGAAACGCCTTGGCCTTGTAAACAGAGAGACTAGCGGCTTCTTATCAAAAAATTCCTTGATGAGCATTGTCTTGTCTACATAATAATAATCGGCTTGTGCTCTGATGTAGTCCGATATACCGATTGGTAATGGTTTTTTCTCTTTTTCTTCGGACTTTTTCACATATTTTCCTGAAGAAATCCTTCCATCTGATGGTTTCTTTGCATCATCAGGAATCTGCCAGAATCTGCCGGCTTTCCTGACGCCGTTAATTTTCCCTGATTTACACAATGCACTAACTGTACGTTCTGATAATCCCCACTCTGCCGCTATTTGTTTACAGTCTTTCATCCGAACCAACTCCTGTCACTATATACATTTCCACTTTATACCGCATATTATACGCTTTTGACCGCAATATATCAACAGAATTTTGATATATTGCGGTCAAATATCATTAAATCGTACGATTTCTATTATATCAGTGCGGCCCACTTTGAATATGGTTCGTTATTCACAGCAGCCTCGAATAAATTCTTTCCGTTAAATAAATTAACGGATGAATGTATCTTCCGGGCTGCTTTTACAACTTCTTCCCGTTCGGTTTCAGATAATTCGTTGTAACAGATATTTCTTGCCAGCATTATTTCCACAACGCAGATAAGCGACTGCTCATTAAGTGACGATGTTTGGGATATTTTATCTGCCTGTTCAATCAGATAATCATACAATGTTCTTGTACAATCTTTGCGTGACGCAAGCAAATCTATTGCATTATTGTCCGAAATGAGCATATTGAATCCATCCTGCCAGTTATCATATGCCTGAAAAGAAGCCAGATACTTATACCCGGCATACAAATCCAGCAATTCTCTGCCCGTGATTCTGTCTGCCACACTCTGCGGTATAAATGATGCCGCTTTAATCTCTGCTGCATCAAGATTTTGGCCTTTAATAACATATGGGTATTCCGGATTACCGTCATCCGTATACCATTCACCCGGATTTCTGCATACCAGATCCGGATATTCCTTACAATAAGTCAGGTATTTTCTTGGACTTGACTTATCATAATCAAGTTCTATCCTATCCGTATAATGTGGCACAACCGTTACATCCTGATACTCTTTTATCGTAACGCTTTCATGCCTGCCCGCGCAGCCTGTGACAGTAATACATATCAGCAACAATGCTGCTATTTTCTTTATTTTCATAATGTCCACGTTCCTGTCACTCTGTATATAGTCAGTTATTCGCAGTATTCCTTAAACACCTTATTAAGTTCATCCGTATCGGATGCTTCAAAATAATATGTTCCAAGCTCTTCCCTGCTTCCGAGATGATTCAGTGAGCCGGAATCCGAATAACATGCGTTTAACTCTTCCGATGTCAACGTTGTCTTGTATAATGTCGCATAACCTTTCATCGTATTCCAGTCAACTGTTATTATGGAATAATCTCCATCGCTGGTTTTGGTAGTATACGATACCGCCGGTCCCTGAAAATCCTCATCCAGTTTCTCACCCTTGAAACCGGTTTCTTTCGTACCTGCATTGTCAAACACATCATTCAGTTTCTTTTGGACTTCATCAAACTTATCATCATCTTTTTTAATGGTGACGAACTTATGGTCATCCGAATTCATATATTCCAAGCTTATTGAATCCGAACCGGATACTTTATAATCCGTCAGCTTGTCATCAAGCCCGGTTCCCTTCCTTCCACAGCCGCAAAACAACATCGCAGCCGCCGTAACACCCAATATTCCTCTCATAATTTTCTTACATTCCATAAATTGCTCTCCTGTTAATTTTTTTAAATAATACTGCTTTGCAGTGATACTTTCTGTATTTTATCTTTTGCGGCTTAACAAAAGCACTGCAAGATTTCCTGTCAGGATTCCCCACAACGGCTTCGATATGATATCAATAACCATGTACTGCTTTATATTTATGCCAAACGGCAGTTTCTCCAATATATCAACCGCCCGTATCGGTGCCTCTGTATTTATGTAATCCGTCACAATTGATGTTATGCCGTACCTGACTGCGATATATACCAGCGAAACGGCTGCCATACTGACTGTTATCAAAAGACCTTTGTCACGCATTAATTTTCTGCGTCCGTCCGCTGTTGCAGTTATCACTGAATACAATCCTTCCGTCTCACACAACCTGAGCATGACCGCAATCAGAATGCCGATAAGCGCAATACATATAAGTCCTGGGATTGTAAGGAACAATCTGTTGTAATATCCATCATTGAGCAGATACCCTGAAGTGTCTTTTTCATCGTTACAGCGCTTCCACATGCTATTGACAAGTTTCTGTATCCGGTTGCAATAATGGTACTGCTCCCGGTATTCCATGTACTCATCAGCGCTTATACTGCCTTTGTTGTATTTATCTTCCATCTCCGTATCGGACATCATTATGCCGTCGACATAAGCATTATATTCTTCAAGTCTTCGCGCGGATTCTTCTGTTATTTTCCCGCCGTATTCACTGTATAACTGTTCCTTCAGCTCAGCATTATCCGCATTTTTAACGCCATATATAATAACGGAATATCCTGCCTCAAACCCGATGAGCATGACCAGTATAATGATTACCAGCTTAATGTTAAATATTTTCTTAAATTCACTTACCATATCTGTCCTCCCTGACGGTCAGTGCAAACATTACAAAGCACAATATGACCGTTACCATTATTGGTATCAGGTATGCGTTGTAATATCCCGTGAACAGGTGTGAAAGTCTCGGCTGTTCAAAATAATATTTTACATCCAGCAAAGCCAGTGGATTTATTCTTTTTTCCATATTATATATCTTGTAAAAAGTCGGCACCGAAACAAGATACCAGTCCGATGAACCGGCTGTTATCTGTTTAGCGTAATTGGTAAGATAAATTATATCACATAATATTCCGATTGCATACACCGCAAAGGCTGAAATTCCCGCAAATACCGATTTGCCGATACATCTTGACAACAAAACCGTTATACAGGCCATCAAGACGGCCGCCAACGCCGCCATAAGTGTCATATGTACAAACAGTCCGCCGACTGTTATTCCTGAAGCACACATTTCATAGCCGTTTACCATGAAAAGAGGTGCCGCAAGTTCTTTAAACCCGATTCCAAGCGTTATCCACTGGACAAAAAGATACCAAAGGGCGCCAAATACCGTGACTGCCAATGCCGTAACAGCACCAATTGCAGTTTTTCTCAGATACAGATTAAAATTGCCCTTCGGGGTCAGCATGATAACTTTATCCATTCCGCTCTCGCGTTCAACGCTGCAGCTTGATGGCAGAATTATTATACATATGATTACTGCCACCCATCCAAAATGTGCGTTATTTACAAAATGAGTCAGGTAACTGCTGTCCGCAAAAGAGTCATTATTTTCTTCATAATAAGCATCTACGGCAAAATCGCCCGGATTGTTCAATACCGTTTTTATATTGGTATTCCTTGTCGTAACCCTTTCGGCATCCTTGGAGGCTTCGCCAAGAAGTCCGAGGTAATCTGCGTTATTCTTGCCGTATGGAGCTGCGGCATTAGCATAATCCGAATCTATTTCCGTGTTTCCTTCACTGTCGGTGACCATTATCTTGCCGTAAATATCATCATATTTTTTTTTAAGCTGTTCTGCCTGTCCGCTTACCGAATCAAGCGAATTGTAAAAATCCTTTCTTGACGACTTATCCTTGATAAGATATCTCTCATTCCATACAAGAAACGCCGTGCTCAAAAGCACTATTGCGACAGCCACAATCACGGTTCTGCGGGTGAACAGATTTTTCTTTAATTCGTACAAAATATTCATAAGTCAGTTCCCCCTTCTACCACTGTCCCATGTCCTTACCGACCTTCTTAAGGTAGTAACCTTCCAGTCCCGTCATTTCATCGCTACCGGTCATAGCACAGTATTTTTCCCTTGTAATGCGCTCCTCAATAACGCCCTTTTTCATCAGTAGAACTTCGCTTGCTGTTTCTTCGACGTCCGAGACAATATGCGTCGACAAAAATACAATAGCATCTTGTCCGAGTTTCTGAATGTATTTTTTGAATTCGGCGCGCTCCTCCAGATCCAGTCCAACAGTAGGTTCGTCCAACAGGATAATCTTGGGGCATCCAATAACTGCCTGACAGATTCCAAGCCTCTGTTTCATACCTCCCGAATATGTAGATATTTTCTTATTGCGAACGTCATACAGATTAAATCTCTTAAGCAGTTCGCCTACCTGTTCCTGATTACCCTGACGTTCCTTCATATTCCAGATATAATCAAGAAATGCTTCGCCCGTAAAATTAAGATAATATCCCATATGCTGAGGCAGATATCCGATTAAAGAACGATATGCCTTTAAATCGGCAATTTTATTTCCATCATACTTTATGCATCCGTCATCCGGGCGCAAAACTGTTGCAATTATATTTATTAACGTGGTTTTACCGGCTCCGTTCGGGCCAAGCAGACCATACACACCATTGTCAAACCTCTGTGTGACGCTGTTCACGACCGTATTCTGACCGTATTTTTTCGTAATTCCGTCTAATTCCAATAACATGTCAATCCCTCCTCGTCACTTATTGTAGTATAATGGACTTACTACGATATCTTCATCCTCTGTGTACTCATAAAAATATAAAAATCTGCCTTTAATATCCTTTATATTTATTTTAAACAGTTCACCATGTTTTTGCTTCCACCGGAATAAATATCCGTTGTTTATCTTAACAGGTTTGTCATCCTCAAATATTACAGCATACCCATTATTTTCGCTCTGATTGATAACCACAGCCTTTTCCGTATTATTACTGTCGAGTATAAAATTATACAACAGCTTGCTGTCATTCGTATCATCAAGTATCCAATAACCGCTCTCATTTGATTCCATACCGCTAGCTGAGTATTCTATAACATTATCATCTGCCACTGTATAATCTTTGTCCTTATACTTTATCTGATGTTTCTCATTGGCAACCGCTATCGGAACAAGCATCAATTCATCTGCCGGTTCCACCGGCTCATAGTATGTCATTATGAAATTTATGACTCTGTCCTCACCATCGTAGCCTTGATATTGCTGCAATTTAAATTCTAATTCCAACGCCTCTGCCTGTCCGGATTCCAGACTTCCGTTTGCAAACTGTTCTTTATTTCCATCTTCTTTAATAACATTAAAATTCTGGTAACAATCATTTATGATTACGGATATTGCATAATTTATTTTCTTTGTTCCAGGATTAGCCACCTTCATGTAAAATTTCATATCGGAGTCTGATTCTATAATCTGATTATTCAATATAGGCTGTTTATTTTCATCACATATATAAAATCCTCCGGCTATTCCATCATATGAATTGTCAACATCTATTCTGCCATCATATAAGTCAAACTTAGTTGTCTCTTCATCTGTTGTATTCTCATATGTATTGTTCTGTATTGACTGACTGTCCACCTTACCGCAGGCTGTACAAAATATAACTATAATTCCTAAAACCACTGCTATTTTTCTCATAATATTCTCCTCGTCACTTGATTAATTCCGGATATTCCAGTGCTTTTTCCTCTCCGCCGTTTTTCGATACACAATACCAACTGTATATTTGGTCTTCTTTCACATATTTAACGCGATAAAATATTATATACGGCGATTCGTCTATGACCTGCAAACATCCAGCATCAACATTCTTTGCGATTTCTGTATTTTCTCCGGTGTCAATATCAATCCGCCTGATCGAGCATGTATAATTATCATCAGGCAATTCAGTGTAGTATATGTCACCTTTGGATATCACATACTGCATACATTTTATTCCTATGGTTTTTCTGTCTTCTCCATTCAAGTCTACGCTGAACAACTCATTATTAAGTTCCCATCTGCCCTCCGGGTCATATTCCATACTTCTGACATATATACGGTTATTATATACCTGTGCAAATGCAACCTTCTCATTCAGAATCTTTTTGAATCCGCTTCCATCCTTCTTCATCCTGTATAACATACTGTCTTCCAATACAAGATATATATTATCATCCACGATATAAATATCTCCGTACTGCGAATGTTTATCACTTATCTGTTCTTTGGTCTTATCATTCGATATCCTGTATATTCCTGTGTCCGTCTCTATGAATATATACTCATTGGTCATTCTAAATGTCGATATCTCTTCATTATTCTTATATATCAAATCTGTTTCACCATTTACGGATTTCCATATATTAGTCTTATTATCGCTCGGAATATAGTATATATCTTCGCCTATATTCTGTGCGCAGATCATATCTATTCTTGATATGCAGTCAGATTTATTATGTACACATCCCGGCTTGGAGCATGCCATATCAAAAGTCTGCGTATTTACGTTAAACGCAACATTGTACACCTGTCCGTCATTTGCCACTTCTGTGATTATCTTACCAGCCCCACCGTATACCTGTTCCTCGCCGAGTATAAGATTTGCCTGATTATACATACTGTTTTCATTCGAATAACCATTTACACCATTCACAATATTTATACTCTTACGACAGGTTATCAATATTACCGCCAATACAATTATTACCGCACTCGCTCCGATGATAGTCGTTTTTCTTGATGACATTTCAATCTCCTCCATACATAATATTATACACATATGATGGTGCTACTTACACCACCATATGTATATTGCCATTTATAGGCTCATATTTCTAGTAAAAGAGCCAAATGCAGAGCATGATATGCTAAAAGTTCCTGACGCACTTTTTATCCAAAGATTAGGAGCAAATGACTTCTTATAAATCAAATTTTTAGTTGATTTGCCTGAAGTATTTGCTCCGGTTATGCCACCTCCATTACTTGTAATAATGTTGATATTCTTAATCTTCATATTATCAACTGTATTCACTGTTGTCATTTGTAAATATGCCTGACTATACACACTGCAACTACCGTCTCCCACTCTACACTGTACTTTTGTTTTGTCACGAGAGCCTCCACTAGTGTATCCGGTATAACTGTCTGATGCATACGCAAACATATTGGTGGACACCACCATTACCGTTGCCAAAATAACTGCTCCTACTTTTTTGATTAGTCTCATAACTAACTCCTCCTTAGATTAATTTATTAAATACCACTGCTTTGCAGTGGTACTTTTAACATTTTGTCAATTATTATATCAATCCCTCATATTTACCCCTTATCAACCATTTACAGGCTTGTAGCCACCCTTTCCTTAAGAAGTTCATATTCCAGCTCATGTGTGTTTTCTATATCTGCCTTAATTATTATACTTTGCATACCTACTGTATGTCCTTATGTATTATTATACTTTATGCACTTTCTATATAATATCCTTATCTATTCTTATAATCTTCTCCCTCCTCTCATAACATGGGGCGGATAAACCGCCCCCGCTGTTATGTCCTTAATCTTCCTTCGAGGACTCTTCTTTCAGGCATTCAGGCAGTTCAACCTCGCCGAATAAACTGAAACAGCTTCTTCCGCTGAGTTCGGTTTCCGTTACCTTTTCAAATACCTTGCATATGAATTCTCCTAATGTGCTCATCTTACAAACCTCCTTCTGATTAAAACCACCAATGCACCGGTCAGTTGAAAATAGAAGACATACAATAATGCCAATATGTACTCCGGTGCTGCTATTGTAATGATAATATAACTGACTGTCGAAAACACGGTTGCGGCCAATTTCTGTACCAGGCGCCATTTAACGGTACGTTTTGGCCTGTTAGGTGACTGTACCGGAGCGATTATAATCACGAAGACTATATATACCACGAATGCAATTCCGGAAATTATTCTGCTTATACGCATATATGGGACTGCCCATATGCCGGCTCCGAAGAAGAGTAAAGACATACAAAGACATCCAAGATAAGTCTTTGCATGAAATCCTCCCATGAAACTCCTCGTGAATAAAAGCAGCGAAAACAATATTATAAACTTCACTGCATTCCCGGTTACCGTAAAAAGGATTACCAGTATCGCCAGTTTACTGAGTTCCGCAATAGTAATTTCTATTGCATAAGTTACCTTTGCTTTCTGTTTCGGAGACCTTTTCTTATCTTTCGATATTCTGCTTTCCAGCCACACTGCCAGCTCATGAATTTTACAATCAATCATGCTTTTTATATACAATTTCATTACAGATTTTTCAATAGGTTTAGCTCAAAACGACCTGAACTGCAAGTATAACGACCTGAACTGCAATTTTTGACTGTTTTGTTTGACCGTTTTGTCCAAATATTGTATAATTTTTATGAGGTGATTTTATGATTAATATACTCGTTGTTGAAGATAATATATTACAATTAAATGCATTAAAACGCATTATAGAGAATACAGAAATAGGGCAGCCGATATGTCCGTATACAGCTTCGGGATATGATGAGGCAGTTGAAATTATCTCTTCGGCGCATTTTGATATATTTTTTCTGGATATTCTTTTCTCTGAAGATAAGAATGTTCCTTGTGGCATAGATCTTGGCAATTACATAAGAAGCCTTGACCGGTACCGTTACACCCCGATTGTGTATATTACATCCATTCCGGGACAGATAGGTAATGCGGTTAATGATATACACTGTTATAATTACCTTATAAAGCCTTATAAGCGTGAGGACGTAGAGAAGCTTCTTAAGTCCTTAACCGATTCTCCTATGATTTCGGCTTCGCCCTTAAGAATAATTGATGTTAATTCGGTCTCACATAATGTTATTGTAGAGAACATTGTTATGTTATCGGTGTCCAGTCATATACTTACCATACACTGTGATGACGGTGATTTAACCACAAGACAGTTTAATATTGATTCGGTTCTTGCAGAGCTTCCACCCTATTTTATAAGGGTTCATCGCAAATATATCGTGAACAGGCACCGGATTGATAATTACGACCGGACTTTGGGTTTTATACGCATTGAAAGCCAGACCATTCCTATCGGCCGCACTTACAAATCAGAATTTGAGAAGAGGTATAACCTAACATGACAGACGCACTTATTTACTTTACATATACTATCATTGAATATTTCATTTTCTGGTACACCGCTTCCGTATTAATACATAAGAAGCCGCACATTACACCGCGTATCATACCCGGTGTGCTTCTTGTAATATGTATGAGCATATACTCGATTTTCATAAATAACCAGTTCGTATCAATCATCCTTTTCATCCCATTACAGGTAATAACACTCGCTTATTCCCAGCATATACGTCTGAGCGAATTTATCTGGATGTATGTTGTCGAATATATAATAATCACTTTCTGCGAAGTTCCGGTTGCTTTCGGTCTGTCATTTTTCAGGCTTGACGCAGGAATCAACAGTCTGTTCGGCAGCATATTTACATTCGCAATAATTGTGCTCATATGCCACTTTACACCTGTAACAAAGCTTTACAGCCTTTATGATAATTCATCTGTCAAAGTTAAGATAATTATATCGAACACATCTTTGATTGCCATACTGACAGCACTATATTTCAGGGTTTCACCCGATAATTTCATCGACAATATGATAATGCTTGCTGTATGTATACTTATCATACTTTTTGTCAATATCGAGATTGCCATGACTCAATATGACCTTGCTTCCAAGCAAAAGCAGCTGGAGGCTTACAAGCACTATCTTCCAATCGTTGAGGATCTTATCAAAGAAGTCCGTATGCGGCAGCATGATTATGACAATACCATACAGGCTATCACATCATTGGCCATCACATGCAGCACCTATGAAGAACTTTCGGCAGCGATTAACGATTTTACCGATCATATAATTGCATCCAATATCACATCGAATCTTCTCAAGCTTAATTTTAAGCTGGCTGCCGGTTTTATTTTTTCCAAATGCAATGAAGCACAATCAGCCGGGAAGACGCTTACCGTAAAGATTGATAATTACATACTTAATACTTCGGTGGTCGAATACGACCTGATCGAGATGCTTGGAATTCTTATCGATAATGCAATAGAAGCAACGCCTGAGCACAGCGAAGCCTTTATTGAACTCAGTAACAGGGGTGAACAGTCAGTATTTACGATTATGAACCCGTCACCTGTAATAAGTGACACATCCATAAAGAAAATTTTCTCCGATGGTTTTTCCACTAAGAAACGTAATGACGGAAGGCCGCACGGAATAGGTCTTTCAAGACTTTCCGGAATGGTGCGCACATATAAAGGAAGCATAGATGCTTCCAACCGTGATATTGACGGAACCAATTATATATGCTTCCGCCTGATTGTTTAATCCGGTATGCTTTTTCTGACACATAATGCTCCCCATCCGGCTCTCTCCGACGGAACCGGAACGGATCTTAACGGCACAGCTCCGCGTATGAGCTGTGCTTTTATTTTGGCTCCGTACATATACGGATCCATGCCTTTTACAATACCCCATTGCATAAGAAGTGCTGCCGTGCCGGTCACAAACGGAGCTGCCATGGATGTACCGCTCTGGACTGAATATCCACCTCCCGGTGCCGGTGACATAATATTTACTCCCGGTGCAACTATATCCGGTTTCACGGTGCGGATTACCCTTGTATATCCCCGTCCCGAGAAATCGGCATACGAACCTGTACGTCCATTGTATGCTCCGACCGTTATCACATTGTATGAAGTTGATGGTATCGTCAGTGTTACGTCCGGACTGCTTTTCGTAAAACCGGTATCACTGCTCACAAAATTCCCGGCCGGAAGCCACATATGGTATATGCCGTCACGCACATCCAACGCTTCCGCTTCTATAATCCATATTCCGCTTGAAATATAATCCGCACCTATCATCTGGATAAATATTTCCTGATTGACACTGTATGGTGACGGCTGTCCGAAATACACATATATTTCAGTACTGCCCGCCCTGAAAACAGTAATAACGTCATCACCCTGCACCGGTCCGTACCTGCGCCCGTCGGGTGCCGTAAGCGTTATCCTGTATATGTCCGCATAATTTTTCCATATCTGGATGTCTATTGACGGCTCATAGCGTCCAATAACGAGCTCCGTAGAAATAACGGGAGCGGCCGCTTTGGCAAAATCATGCATAACATGTATTTTTCTGGCGGCCTCGTTGCCGCTGCCCGCAACTATCACGCACTGCCATATATCAGCCACGGCATTGATATATGTTTCCAGTAACGAAGTGCCGTCATGCGCCCCGTAATTATTTCCGAAACTCATGTTAATCGCAACAGGCATTGACAGGCTTGCAGCTTTCCTTATGACATAATCCAGGGCTTCCATTAGTCTGGCACTGCTGAAATACAAATCGTTGCCAAGTTTCACGATAAGAAGCCGGGATTTATATGCCACTCCCCTGTATCTCCCATTCGATGCCCTGCCGTTTCCTGCGGCTATTCCCGCAACATGTGTTCCGTGTCCGCTCACATCTTCCACCGGAACCCTCGATAAATCACCGCCTATCGCTGCATTTATATCGTCCTCACTGTACACACGTCCGGTATTCTCGTCATACAGTTCTATTATTCTTGTTTTTCCTTCCTCCGTCATAAAATCAGGATGCCTGTAATCCACTGAACTGTCTATTATGGCAGTGATTACCCCGCTGCCGTCAAGTGCACTGTCCGTATACTGAAAATCAAGGCATGACACACTGCCGGAATTCTCAAGTTCAAAATATAGTTTCTTTGGTTTTTCAATATATATAACTTCACGGAGTGCGGCAAATTCATCTATCCTCTCCTGCTTTATCCTTACAAGTGCGTATCCTCCGAGCAATATTTTAAGACTGTCTGCAATATTCATTGCGGCAGTCTCAATATTTCCGTTGTACTTAACGATAAGTTCCCATTCATTCTCCGTCAAGTTATATCCGGTATCAAGATCCCGTGTTCTTACACGTTCGTCTTCCGGTATATTTATCGCAAGGTTCAACTGGTTTTCTATTTTCTGATCCATATAATATTATATTATGACAGCACGGTTAAGATGTACGGAATATATATAACATCCTCCACATTCCATTCCGGTTATTTTTGAAAGTGCCTCGCTGTACAGCGAAAGCTGCCTGCCATAGCGCTCTGTCAGAACAACATCCGATGATACACGGTCAGTCTTATAATCCACTATATACACTTTATCGTCTTCAAAGAAAAATGCATCAATTATACCCTGAATAAGGACCTTCTCGTCTTCAGGATATGATGGGTCGATCTCAGATGAACTGACTTCCATTGTAAACGGCTGTTCTCGATATAATTTATTATCATCATAAGCCTTTTTCATACGTTTTCCCAGATCTGTTTCAAGGAAATCCGTATATTTGCGCAGATTAACAAGTCCTGCGTATTCCACGCTTATTCGTCCTTCATCAATCCATCCGTCGAGCTGTCTGCGTATGGCATCAATATCCTGCGCATGGTCATAATCAAGCAGTTCAAATACCTTATGATAAGCATTTCCTCTTGATATTCCGTCGTTCTCCGTCTTCTCTATAAATTCGGGAACAGGTTTGACCTTATCCGGCGGCGTAATCTGTGCTTCAAGAAGCTCACTTTCTTCCATCGCCTTATGCTTAAGTTCCGAAACGGAATATTTGGCTCTGAGTGAATATACATTATTATGCGGATACACATAATCAAGTGCTTTGCACATCATTTCGTAATCCTTGCCATCATTTTCTATATCCGATAATCCTGTAATCATCCTTTTAATCTCAACAGAACGGTCTATTAACGGAGCTACCGCCGTATGCGACAATTCATCCCGGTCTATCACATGTACATCAAATTTTCCTATGCTACCGGAATTAATTGCCAGCGGCATAATGATATCAAGATAACTTCTGTTCTCCATTATGTAATTAATTCCCATTTTTCCGGAGGATGAGCAGCGTTTCCACACTTCCATCCTCTTATCACAGGATGTCACGCCAAGAACGATGAGTTTGTCTACGGCTCTTGTCATCGCAACATAAAGTATTCTCAGTTCCTCTCCGATATCATCCGCTTTCATTCTGCGTGAAAGCATGCGTCTGTATGCAGTGTCATACTTGATACGGTATTCCAAATCAACATCCGAAATTCCTATTCCGAATTCACTATCATATATAATATCATTTTTAGTGTCATCCAGATTATATTCCTTGGCGCTGTTGCCGAGAATGACCACCGGAAATTCCAGTCCCTTGCTCTTATGAATGCTCATTATCCTCACTACATCGTCCTCTTCGGACTCAGACTGGGCTTCCCCGTAATCCACCTCGTATTTGCGTAGTTTCTCTATATATCTTAAGAAATTAAACAGTCCTGAATAGCTTGTTTTTTCAAATTCCCTGGCCTTCTGCACAAGCATTTCCAGATTAGCCTTACGGAGTTTTCCTCCCGTCATTGTGCCGGCATATTCATAATACCCGCTGTTATATATAATATCTGATATCAATTCGTTTATAGTGGCCACACGGCTTATTTTTCTGTAATGCTCTATAAAATCAAGCAGATTCCTGCACCTGGCAGCCGTATCGTCTTCACGTCCGGCATACTCGATTACACAGTCATACAGCTGCGTCCTGCGCTTTCTGCCTTTTATGACGGCAAGCTCTTCTGTTGTAAATGCGGCAAAAAACGAACGCATCACTCCCGCAAGCGGTATTTCCTGTCTCGGATTGTCTATTACACGCAGCAGATCAAGTACTTTACTTACTTCATATGAGTCAAAATATCCCGTTGTCTTGGAATACACGCACGGAATGTTATGTGCGTTAAGAGCTGCGGCATATCCCGGTGCATCTTTCTTATCGCTTCTTAACAGAATTACAATATCCCGGTAACGAAGATTACTGTTTTCCGACATCAGACGCTTTACCACATTTACTGCCATATTGTAATATATGTCAGACGTCTCTACACCTTCAAATCCATCTTTATCCGCAATATATATATCAGTCGTATCATCCGCTTCGCCTTCTGCGTTAAGTCCGTAATTAAGTGCCGCCTCCCTGCTGTATCCGATTCCGCCTATCTCTTCCTTCATTGCCATGTAAAAAACATCATTTACTGAGTTTATTACATTCTTACGGCTCCTGAAATTCTTATGAAGTTCCATGCACACATGACTGCCTTCTTTGCCGTAACTGTGGTATTTTTCGATAAAAAGCCCCGGATTGGCCATCCTGAATTTGTAAATGCTCTGTTTGACATCTCCCACCATAAACATATCCGGATTGCCGAAACGTTCCCTAGATACGGCTTTCAATATAAGTTCCTGGACAAGATTGCTGTCCTGGTATTCATCAATATATATTTCCTTATATTGCGCTGCCAGTTCGTCCGCTATTTCCGTATATTCGTATCCCTCATCCGTTCGCTTTACCAATATGTCAAGCGCATAGTGTTCTATATCCGGAAAATCCACTATGTTGGAAGCAGCCTTTGCTTTCTGATATGCCTCAGTAAATTCCGATGTGAGTGATGTTATTGTTCTTACATAATGGCTGCATTGCGCCATATCGCCATATTGTCTGTGAACGTCCGTAAGATAATTATCTTTTAGTGCTGCTATTCTCTTCTTGATACCATCCCTTATATTCTTAACATATGTCCTTGCATCTTCGGATGTATTCTTGTCTGCGGGAAGTCTTGAATATTTAATATCAAGGGCTGTCTCCAATTCTTCAAGCGTATTGCGTTCCATCGCTTTTTGGAGGCGGTCTCTCTCCTCCTCAATGACAGGGCTGTATTTATTCGGTCCTCCGGGCTGACAGCATTCATCAAGTATCTCTCCGTATTCCTGTACACACTCTGCCAGCGATGCTTTGATATAACCAATCGTGTCTTTCACAACCGGGAGATTCTCATATTCATCTTCATCCACCAGATAATCCCTGAGGCATTTATTAATCCACTCAGACGGCCACGGATTGCTTTGTGCAAAACGGTGAAGTCCTATTATAATATCATATATCCTATCTAATTTCTTGCCTCCGGCAAATGCCTCGACAAAATCTTCAAATGCCCCGTCATTATCCGCAAAATGTCTTTCTATAATATCCGACATTACATCCGCCTGCATAAGGTTAAGCTCGCCTTCATCCGCGATTCTGAATGACGGATCTATTCCTATTGCATTATAATAATTTCTGACAATATATGAACAGAAACTGTCTATCGTACATATACGTGCACTGTCCACCAGTGATATCTGTCTGATCAGATATCTGTTGTCAGGATTTGCCGAAAGTTCCTTTTCAAACGCCCTCGAAAGCCTTGTTTTCATCTCCTCGGCCGCCGCCTTCGTAAATGTAACGACAACAATATCATCTATTCCCGTATGTTCTTTCTCATCAAGCACTTTCCTGATAATCCGCTCAATCATGACAGCTGTTTTACCTGAACCGGCTGCTGCGCTGACCAGAAGATTTCCGCCTCTGAAATCAATTACTTTCTGTTGTTCTTTCGTCCACTCCATCAGTCTTCCTCCCTGTATCCGAACTGCTGCCACATATCTTCCCTGCCGGAAATTTTCGGAACCTGCCTGGTCTTAGGCATATTGCTTCCCATATGACATATTCCGCCGTACGGACAGTAATCGCACTCTCCTTCATATGGTTCGGCTTTGACATTGCCTTCCCGAATCTCATGTTCAAGTCCGGCAAGTTTCCCGGCTGCGTAATCGGCAAGACATCTTAACTGCCTGTCGGTAAATACATTTCTGCCGAGCGCAAGCTTTCCGTAACGCTTAGATGCCGGTGTACATAATGATTTACCTTCATCCCAGTCATCCATTAAATACACGCTTTCGACACTCACAACTCCGCCCGGCCGCATACTCTCAAGCAGGGCTTTCTCGTATTTTTCCGCGCTCCGGTCACGTTCACCGGCAATTATAGGATTATCGATATGGTTATAAAAAGCGCCCGCTGCAATAATCTGTTTATCAGGATATTTACCGGCAGCTTTCTTAAGCATCGCATCCAGATATAACATAAGCTGCAGTTTCAGCCCAACATATAATTTATCTGCGGAAAATTCGTTTTTCCCTGACTTATAATCTATAACTTTCACATGAATCTTATCATTTTCTTCCGCGATATCCACACGGTCTATTTTACCTTTAATAAGGACATCTCCTTCTTTACGGTAAAAATCCTCCTCAAACTCGACCGGCTTAAATATTCCGGACTTAAGCTGCCTTCCCAGTGCCCATACAGTTCTTGCCGTCATATCTATAATTCGCTTTTTGATATAGGCATTGGTGCTGTTATCGGAAAAGTACGACTGTGAAAAATCAACCGATGCATCCATAACCGCGGTTTCTGCCACCGTGTAAATCTCTTCATCTGCAAGATCCGCGAAATTTCTTCCCTCACTCTTAAGCCTTACAGATATAATTTCTATCGCACGGTGGAATACTACTCCCATGTCCGCCGCACTGAGTTCATACATCCGGCGCTCCTCGAGTTCCAGGCCATATCCGGCAAAATGTTCAAATGCACATCCGGCATATTTCTCTATTCTGGATATGCTTCCTGTCTTAAGTTGTGCATAAAGCTCTTCCGAAGCTTTGCGTGTCAGGCTGTCCGGCTCTTCTTCTGCCGCAAAAACTCCAACAAGCCTGTCTATCTCTTTCTTATACGGTTCGTGCATCATATAATACATAAGCATATCGGTTGAATCCGTTATCATATGTCTTCCGGCTTCTGCACTCGTGATATGAGCCATGGCTGACCTGACATTCTCCGCTTTCACTCCCGGATACATGGATTCTACCATCGTATACACTCTCGAAACCCTGCATTCTTTACCGGCATTATCAAACCTGTGGCTCATCAGATATAATCCGCATTCCGGTTCCGTCATATTAAGATACAGATAAAAATTCTGTATAAATATTTTCTCCCTCGGTGTGGGCGACAATTCAACATTGTTATCGCCAAGTACCCTGCGTTCATTGTCTGACAATACGCCTTTCGATGTGGAAAGCTTCGGAATCACGCCTTCATTGACGCCAAGTATATAGAGCATTTTCACATGCTCAAGTCTCGTTCTTTCTATATCTCCGAGTGTAACACAGTCCACCGACGGCGGTATTATTCCAACTTTGATTTCTTCAAAACCTGCATCGATTACCTGCGCCAGATCCTGTAAGGATATTTTCTCGTCTCCCATAAGTGCATACATCTGGTCAAGCAGTCCAAGCACCCCTGCATACACCTGTCTGTACCCGTCAGCCCTGGCTCTCATATACATATCGGTTCCGGCTGCTTCTTCCATATCCGCCGCAAAATTTTCCATCTTATCGTAGAGATTTTCCTGCTCCATAAATTCATATATGGCATGCACATATTTGCCCGCCGATGCTTCTTTATCCGAAAAAGCATCTTTTAATATATTAATTTTATCCACAAGCAGCTTACGGACGGAATTTACTGTCGTCATATTTTTCTCTTTGCCCGGATACCTGCGCACAAAATTCTCACTCCATGCCTTATATCCCCTGATTCCATAGGCAATGACATAATTCTCTGCTATATCAACATCATCATCCGCAATATCACATAAACCGTTCTTAAGGAATCTGAATATACTTTCGTACGAATAATTGCTTGTAATTATCTCAATTGCCGAACGGACATACTCCACCAGCGGATTTCCCATGATACTTCTCTTGGCATCCACGAAAAAAGGTATCCCGCTCTCCGTAAAAATTCTGACAGCATCATCAGCATACATCTCCATATCACCGACAACTATCGCTATATCCCTGAATCTTAATCCCTTCTCCCTGACCTGTCTGAGTATATCGGATGCCGTGCACACAAGCTCATCCGCCGGATTATCCGGTCTTGCAAATCTTATATCTTCAGTCGGCTTATCAAATTTCTTACCATTATATCTGAATATATTGCGTTCAAGAAACCCGAGCGCTTCCGACTTGGCAAACCTGAATTTATCGTAGTCAGGTTCAATTCTGGCGTATTCGATCCCTGCACCGCATTCCTCTGCTATCCTGACTGCTTTGGATATCATTGTCTTGCTCATCGCAAACAGGTCTTCATCTCCATATATTACATTATACGGTTCATCTTCCGGAAGTGTAACCGTTATCGTGACCTGCCTTGCCACCTTCATAATCTGTTCTATTATTCTGTATTGCACCGGCGTGAATCCTGTAAATCCGTCAAATACCACATCCGCCCCTTTAAAAAATCCGGAGCGTTCCATAACCGAAAGCATTGTTTCCGGTCTGTCTTCGACGGTTGTATATCTTCCGTTTATATATTCTTCAAATGCTTTATAAATGCGCGAAATATCTATTAACTTCTGTTTCAGTCTGTCGCCCGCTTCTATCTTTCCGGCAATTTCTTCGAGCCCGTCCGGTTTCACGCCGTACTGCTTAAGTTCCGAAACCATTGATTTTACTTCGCTTACAAATCCCTGGTTCCTGCCCGCCTTAATAATCTTAAGCTCATCCTTCACTGAATCCATTATCTTACGTATAACGAGATTCTTGCCCGTGTCATCTATACTCCTGGCCGGCGATATTCCCAATTCATCAAAAATCCTGTAGCACATACGTCCAAACGTAAGCACATCAATATTAAACATACCTCCGTTCGGATGCATGCGCACAATATCCTTCTGTGCCTGCATTGATGACTGTTCCGGCACAACCACTATGTATCTGCGGTTCGCATCTTCGTAATTGCCGGCTGCGTCTTTTATTATCATATCATATAATTTGTATGTTTTACCATATCCTGAAGCGCCCATCAGAAGTTTAAGTTTCATCTTCATCCTCCATCCTGCCCATAATCAAAAAAAAGTAATATTTCCCCTCACCTGCTAATATTCTGTAATAATCAGATATGGGAGTTTTCCATGAGTTCCAAAACCAAAATACTTGTCGTAAAATTAAAAGAAATCATTTACACAGTTCTCTTTGTCGTTCTGGGAATAATTTTAATTGTACTGCTTTTTATTTTAATAACAGGCAAGTCCCATAAAAAGGACACGTCGCCCGTCTCGGTCACAACTTATTCGCCCGGTGTCTATACTTCCTCCATTGTCCTTGCCTCCAACCCTGTCGATATTGAGGTTGTCGTAGATGATACCCAGATCAAGTCCGTAAACCTCGTAAACCCATCCGAGTCTGTCGAGACAATGTACCCGCTCATCTCGTCTTCCTTAAGTGACATAGCCTCCCAGGTAATCAAGAATAATTCAACCGAAAATATTACATATTCCCAGGATGCCCGTTACACCTCCATCGTCCTGATCGGTGCCATCAACGATGCTCTGGAGAAAGCAAAAAGATAAAATGCGCCCTTGGCATAACGCGCCCTTGGCATAAGCCATTCGTCGGCACGCTCTCGCTTGGTTGCACGCGCAGCGGCTGCTAAAATCCGTCTCCGACGGATTAAGCACCGGCGTGTGCAAACAGCCGCGAATGGCTTATGTCTGCGGGCTTAATGAGAGAGACCCGGGTGGTACATTTTCGCGGGCTTAATGGGCCGGACCCGGGTGGTACACTTTCGCGCGCTGTTTTCTTTTCATATTATACCACCTTGTTTTTTCTTTAACAATATTCTATAATAACAGCAGTTTATTATTGATTTTACCGGAGGTTATAATGAGAGACGGTTTTGTTAAATGTGCAGCGATGATTCCTTCAATCAAGGTTGCAGATTGCGCGAATAATGAGGCTGAGATTATTAGATTGATTGATGAGGCTGCTACATCGGGAGCGAAAGTTGTTGTTTTTCCGGAATTATGTATCACAGGTTATACATGTGGCGATTTATTTTTGCAGGACAGCCTTCTTAACGCTGCAATTGCAAGTCTTATACGGATTGCAAAGCACTCCGAAGGACTTGACATGATTGCTTTTGTCGGGCTTCCGTTTATGTATGGCAATAAGCTTTATAATGCAGCTGCAGCTGTAAGCGGCGGAAGAATTCTGGGCATTACGCCGAAGACACACTTGCCGAATTACTCGGAATTTTATGAGGTAAGGCATTTTAATCCGGCGCCGGCGGATGTGTCCATGATCAAAATTGGCGGGCTGGATTATGAGATTCCGTTTGGAAGCCACATTTTGTACAGGTGCACTACGATGCCGCAGCTTGTTATTGCTGCTGAGATTTGTGAAGATGTATGGGTAAGCAATCCGCCTTCAATTTCGCATACGCTTGCAGGTGCTACGATGATTGTTAACTGCTCGGCAAGCGACGAGACGACCGGAAAGGACATATACCGCCGTGAACTCGTCTCAGGCCAGTCGGCAAGACTTGTATGTGCATATGTGTATTGCAATGCCGGCGACGGAGAATCGACCCAGGACCTTGTGTTTGGCGGACAGAGCATCATTGCAGAAAACGGAAACGTACTTGCCGAATCGAGACGTTTTATTAACGAATCCGTGTATGCCGATGCAGACCTTGGAAGAATCACAAGTGAACGCAGAAGAATGACTACTTTTTATCATGATACGGAGCTTGAAAATGAATATGTGAATGTTGATTTCAAATTAAATGTTACAGAATGTAAGATTATGAGAAAATATGACATAACGCCTTTCGTACCATCGGACAAATCGGACAGGGACAGAAGATGCGAAGAAATCCTTACGATTCAGGCAATGGGACTTAAGAAAAGACTTGCGCATACAGGTGCACACCATGCCGTAATAGGAATATCCGGCGGACTTGATTCGACACTTGCATTACTTGTAACAGTCAAAGCTTTTGATATGCTTTCAATACCGAGGGAAGATATAACCGCGGTTACAATGCCATGTTTCGGAACAACCGACCGGACTTACAATAATGCCTGCCGGCTTGTACACAGACTCGGAGCATCATTAAAAGAAGTTAATATCAAGGAGGCTGTCAATATACATTTCAGGGATATTGAGCATGATCCGGATGTTCATGATGTAACATATGAGAATTGCCAGGCAAGGGAAAGAACACAGGTACTTATGGATATCGCCAATCAGAACGGCGGTATGGTAATAGGAACCGGTGATATGTCGGAGCTGGCGCTTGGATGGGCCACATATAACGGAGACCATATGTCGATGTACGGTGTCAACTGTTCCATTCCGAAGACGCTTGTCCGCCACCTTGTAAGGTATTACGCAGATACATGCGGTGATGAATTGCTCTCGGCTGTTTTACTTGATGTGCTTGATACGCCTGTGAGTCCTGAGCTTCTGCCGCCCGTGGACGGTGTTATTGCACAGAAGACAGAAGATATTGTAGGACCATATGAACTTCATGACTTTTTTATGTATTATATATTAAGATTTGGATATACGCCTTCCAAAATATACAGGATTGCATGTAATGCTTTTGTTAATTTTTACGATAAAAGTACCATCCTTAAATGGCTTAAGATTTTTTACAGAAGATTCTTTGGACAGCAGTTCAAGCGTTCGTGCCTGCCGGACGGACCTAAGGTCGGTTCTGTTGCCGTATCGCCGAGAGGTGATTTAAGGATGCCAAGCGATGCATCTGCTGCAATCTGGCTTAAAGAGCTTGACAACCTGGGATAAAAAATAACTCCGGAAACACAATTTGTAACATACCATTCTGCATAAACAGAGGACTGGCAGCCGGTATAAGATGTTTCCGGAGTTTTATTATATTATTTAATAATATCGTCAACCATTGTGGCCGCATCATCCACTAAAGTTTCTGCTTTATCAATAGCGTCCTCAATGATTCCGTTTCCGGATGACTGTGTCTGACCGCTTGTGTGTCCATTTGTTTCTTTTGCTGCGGTAGTTGGATGCTGACTGGTTGATTCTGCACCAGTTGTCTGTTGACTGCTCCCATTGGAATCGTCATTGCCGCACCCCACAACGCCCACAGCGCACATCGCCATGATTACACAAAGTAATATAGTTTTTATCTTTTTCATGCTAATGCTCCTTTTTTTGATTTTGTGATTAGTATTAGCATAACAGGGCAAAAAAATACCCTGATTTTATTTTTCAAAAATCAGGGTATTATATTTTATAACATTAAATCAGCCGATTACTTCTTTCATGGTATATAATCCTGCAGGTTTACCGGCAAGGAACTTGGCAGCTTCAATAGCACCTTTGGCAAATACCGACTTTGAATATGCGGTATGTTTAAATTCTATTACCTCGTCTTCTCCGGCAAAAATAACCTCATGTTCGCCAACTATTGTTCCGCCTCTGACAGCACTTATTCCGATCTCATTCTTCGGACGCATTGCCCGGTCACCGCTTCTGTCATACTTGTAAGAATACGGCTCTGCAAGGCTCTCATTGATGGCATCGGCAAGTGCGATAGCAGTTCCGCTCGGTGCATCAAGTTTAAAATGATGATGTTTCTCAACTATCTCAATATCAAAACCTGCATCCGCAAGGAGCGGTGCAACTGATTTAAGGACTTTGAACAATGTGTTTATTCCGAGTGACATATTGGCTGAACGGAGTACAGGAGTCACCTTGGAAACCTTGGAAACTCTCGCAATCTGCTCTTCACTCAGTCCGGTTGTGCAGAGTACAAGCGGCATATGCGTGGTTTCACAATAATCAAGCAGGCCGTCGATTGCTTTGGCTGAAGCAAAATCAATAATAACATCTGCTTTGACATTGCAGTCATTAAGATTGGAAAAAACCGGATATGAATTATGTCCGTCGTCAAATACATCTATACCGGCAACAATTTCAATATTATCATCAGCAGCGGCAAGACCTGTTATTACCTGTCCCATTTTACCGTTGCATCCGTGCATTATAGCTCTGACCATTTTCAACACCTCTGTAATCTTATAATATTCCGTAGTTCTTCATTGCATTCTTAAGAGTCTCAAGATTCTTAGGCTCCATAGGTGAAAGAGGCATTCTTAACGGTCCTACTTCCATTCCCATAAGATTCATGGCGTGCTTAACCGGAATCGGGTTAACCTCACAGAAAAGTGCCTTTATAAGCTCTATTGCCTCAAGCTGCTTGCGGCATGCACCCTTAACATCACCGGCAAGATAATCTGCAGCAATCTCATGTGCCTGTCTCGGAGCCACATTGGAAAGGACCGAAATCACGCCCTTGCCGCCAAGTGACATAATCGGAACGATCTGATCATCATTACCTGAATACAGGTCAAGTCTGCCGTCCATTATGCTCATAAGCATTGCAACCTGTGAAAGATCTCCGGATGCTTCTTTGATACCGACTACATTGGAAGCTTCCTTACATATAGCCGCAACAGTCTCCGGCTTGATGTTGCATCCGGTTCTGCTCGGAACATTATAAAGGATAATAGGAAGCTTTACTGAATCCGCAACAGCTTTAAAATGGCCTACAAGACCTGCCTGTGTTGCCTTATTGTAATACGGTGTAACGCAAAGAAGTGCATCTGCTCCGGCATTCTGCGCTTCCTGTGAAAGCTCTATTGCAGAACTTGTACAGTTGGAACCTGTTCCTGCAATTACCGGTATTCTGTGTTTAACCTGCTCTATACAGAACTTAATAACTTCTATATGCTCCTCTGTGGAGAGTGTCGCAGCTTCTCCTGTTGTGCCGCAGATAATAATACTATCCGTATGATTAGCTATCTGGTACTCTATTACCTCGGCAAGCTTATCATAATTAACACTTCCATCTTCATGCATAGGTGTAATAAGTGCAACACCCGCTCCTGTAAATACTGACATAATTATCCTCCTGAAATATCATATACATTATGTATTTTACGCAAAAACAGAGCCAGCAGGACGCCGGCTCATAAAGTCATACTCTTATTAAAAAGATACTTTAGTAGCTCTCCATCCTGTGATGACAGTAATATGACTCTTCATCATATTCCCAGCGGCCACAGCCTCAGGATCTGTGACGCTTCGGCACTGTTGCCTTTCATTCATGATCATCTATGCCTGACATATCACATAAATTACTAATATACAGTGCGACCTCTACTTAATGTTTCTGTTCTTGTTATTACTGACAGTTTAACATTCCTGACGATAATAGTCAATATGTTTTATTCAATCGTCAATAAATTCAATTTTGCTTACCGAAACCTCATAAGCAACTCTTTTTTCACTCTCCTCATCATTAATGCGCTTGGTATACTCACGGCTCTGGATACGTCCGTTTATCTGTATGTGTGCACCTACTTCGAAGCCCGCCGCAAAACGTGCGTTTCTCCCCCAGGCTATACATGGAATGTAATCTGATTTACCATATGGTCTGTTGACTGCTATAAGAATATCGGCAATCTCCCTTCCAAGCGGTGTCTTGCGGTAAATCGGCGGCTTGCATATGTACCCGTCAAGAAAAATCTGATTTGAACTCGTCTCCTCATCATAATCCTCAATAAACTGAAGCTCCCTGACAAAAATAGACAGCACGAGCCTGTTCTTGGTCTCTTCGTGTCTGTTGTAAGAACGGAACTGTCCCTGGGCCTCTATCATCGTGCCCCTTAAATCCACCGTTACATCAACCAGTCTTTCCGAAACCATAAGCGGAATCACATCCACACTGTTACTTAAGCGGTTTACGGAAATATCGACGGTATAAAAACCTTCTCCGTATACCTCGTGGCTGAATTTAAATTCAGAAACCACCTCACCTATAATCGTAACTTTGTTGTTTTCAATAACCTTATCAACCATTCTTCTGTTTCTCCCTTCTGTTTATTCCGCGGCATTTTATATGCCTGCGTTCGTTGCTTGATAACTTTATCAATATATAATATGCGCCATATTTCGATTTTAGCACAAAAATATTGTAAAATCAAAAATTTGTGATAAAATATTATGGTTGCATATGTGTATTTATATTATCGGAGGTTTTATATGATTACTAAACGTGAAGATGTGAGAAATATTGCTATTATTGCACATGTTGATCACGGTAAAACGACACTCGTAGATGAATTGCTGAAACAAAGCGGTACTTTCAGAGAGAACCAGGAAGTTGCCGAGCGTGTCATGGACTCAAATGATATTGAGCGTGAACGAGGCATCACCATTCTTTCAAAGAACACTGCCGTTCATTATAAAAATACCAAAATAAATATTATCGACACACCGGGCCATGCTGATTTTGGCGGAGAGGTTGAGCGTGTACTCAAGATGGTCAACGGCGTTATCCTCGTGGTAGATGCTTACGAAGGTGTTATGCCGCAGACCAAGTTCGTTCTCCAGAAAGCTCTCGACTTAGACCTTGACCTTATTGTATGTGTGAACAAAATAGACCGTCCTGAGGCAAGACCGGATGAAGTTGTGGATGAAATTCTTGAGCTTTTACTTGAACTTGATGCCAACGACAAGCAGCTTGACTGCCCGTTTATATTTGCTTCTGCAAGAGGCGGATATGCCAAATATAAAATAGAAGATGAATCGGATAACATGGTTCCTCTTTTTGAAACTATAATAAAAAATATCCCGGCTCCGGAAGGGGACCCAGAGGCACCTCTGCAGGTTCTTATCAGCACAATCGATTACAACGATTATGTTGGCCGTATCGGTGTCGGCAAGGTTGACAACGGTGTTATCAAGGTCAACCAGGAAGTTATGATTGTTAACCACCATGACCCTGACAAACACCAGCGTGTCAAGGTAACCAAATTATATGAGTTTGACGGCCTTAACAAGGTGGAAGTAAACGAAGCGACAATAGGTTCGATAGTTGCGATTTCCGGTATTACGGATATTAAAATCGGTGATACAATCTGTTCCGTTGATAACCCACAGGCAATTCCTTTCCAGAAGATCTCCGAGCCGACTATTACCATGAATTTTATGGTAAATGACTCTCCTCTTGCCGGTCAGGAAGGTAAATTCGTAACATCAAGACATCTCCGTGACAGACTTATGCGTGAACTTAATACAGATGTCAGTCTTCGTGTAGAAGAGACAGACGATATGGACAGTTTCAAAGTATCCGGCCGTGGTGAGCTTCACCTTTCGGTACTTATCGAAAATATGCGCCGTGAAGGATATGAATTCGCTGTCAGCAAAGCCGAGGTTATTTATAAGACTGATGAGCGCGGCAAGAAGCTTGAGCCTATGGAAGTTGCTTACATCGATGTTCCTGATGACTGCTCCGGTACGGTAATCCAGAAGCTCAGCATGCGTAAGGGTGAGCTTAACGGCATGGCACCTCTTAACGGCGGAACCACCCGTCTTGAGTTCTCAATTCCTTCAAGAGGACTTATCGGATATACCAATGAATTTCTTACCGATACCAAGGGCAGTGGTGTAATAAATACCATTTTTGACGGATACGGACCATATAAGGGAGATATCCAGTATCGTAAGCAGGGTTCACTTATCGCATTTGAGAACGGCGAGGCCATAACCTACGGTCTGTTCAATGCCCAGGAGCGTGGTACACTTTTTATCGGACCGGGTGCCAAGGTTTATGCCGGCATGATTGTCGGACAGACAGGACGTTCCGAGGACATTGAGGTAAACGTATGCAAGACCAAGCATCTTACCAACACACGTTCTTCAAGTGCCGATGATGCACTCAGACTTGTACCGCCTAAAATAATGAGTCTTGAGCAGTCACTTGAATTTATCGATTCGGATGAACTTCTTGAAGTTACACCTAAGAATTTAAGAATCCGTAAGAAAATTCTCGATTCGACAGCCCGTTACAGAGCTAAGAAAAACGGTCAGTAGAAAATATAACAAAGCAGCTATGAATATACCGGCCCCAAAAAGTTAGACCAAAAATCTAACTTATTGGGGTCACCTCATTCATAGCTGCTTTTATTAAGCTTAGAAATTAAGATCAATTTCAATTCCTTTAAGGTCATCATTAACAAGATTATTGTCTTTGAGAATCTTATTAATCTGTTTCTGCGCTTCTTCAACGTGATCCACGCTCTTTTTCTTTATGTTGCTCTCTAACTCGATGCTGTCAGCCTTACCGACTCCGTCAAGAACTTCTTCCTGTGAATCCTTTGCTTCACTTATGGCCTCGGCCTGTTGTTCGGCCTCTTCCTTACGTTCCTTTGCTTTATCAACAAGCTCCTGCTGCTCTTCTTCCTTCTGTTTAGCCTCTTCTGCCTTCTTCTGCTCCTCTTCGAGCTTGTCATCAACATGCTCTTTGCTTTCTTCGACAAGCATACCGATGATATCTTTGCCCGCGGCATCCATTATGTCTTCGGCAGCAGCAGATGCCTTTATCATGTCCTGTGATTTAAGCCGTTCTATTTCGGAATCCGTAATAGCCATTGTATCACCTACGAAACTGTTTTCCTTTTCTTCAATAACGCCCGATATCTCACAGGCCGTCGAATTAAGCTTAAGGACTTCCTTCTGGTAATCGGTCAGCGGTATATTCTGAAGCTCACGCAGCCGTTCTATTTCCTCTTTGGAAAATGAATCATCCGACACACCCGCTCTGTTGTTCTGATATTTTTCAAGAAGCTCAAGGTCTTTTTGTTCCTGGGAATCCTGGTCTATACCGTACTTCTCTCTGACAGCCTCTTTCTCCTTGGATATATAATCGAGTCTTCCCGATAATTCACTTACATCCTCAAGGTTTCGGTTTATGTGCTCCCTGAGCTCTCCGATTCCGTTCATAGACTCTTTGTCCTTGGTCCACGCATCACTTATGAGCTTCATTGCCTGCGCTCCGGCAGACTTGCGTTTGGCGGCAATTTTCATATCGGTTTCCGATATTTTCCTTGCATTGCCGACCGCGTACGAATTGGTCTGCTCCTGAGGGAACTCCGTAACGCTCCGGTTTACATTTATGGATATTGACATATCTATCTCCGTCCTATACTGAATAATCGAATTTCTGGCCTACTTTTTTCTCGGCTTCGGTCTGCACGTTATCGCTCATGCAGAGCTGGCTCTGGTCTTTTATCTTCTGCAGCAGCTCCTCCAACGATGATGCGGTTATGGTGACCGTGTCCGTGTCGTCCGATTTCTCTAACCGCTCTTTTTCGGCTTTCTTGGCTTCTTTGCGTGCCTCGGCTTTTTTCTCGGCCTTTTTCTCCTGTGCCTTCTTCTCTATGCGTTCTTTCTGTGCAGCTGTCGATTTCTCCAGTACAGCAAAATATGTAGCCGTTCCGTTATCATTGACCTGCATTCCGTAAGTCTTTACGGACATTCCGGCTGATGCTATACTGTTACCCATCTGCGACATCTGACTCGATGCATTGGCAATAAGGCTCTCATACTTCTTGCGGTAACTCTCATCTTCAGCCATACGCTCAATCTTGTCTTCATCGATAAGTACGACCATTCTTCCGGCCTGCGCATAACTGCCTGCCTGTGCTTTTGCCTGTTCCTTCATGTCTTCGCTTACAAGTATAAAATCCATATTACTGAACCTGGATTTAAGCGAATCATAATACTTGGCTGCCTTATCGCTCAGCTTTACGTCTCCGATGGTGCGTCCGCTTACTTTCTTACCGGAATCCGTTTTCTTCGTATCGGCAGTGTTCTGGTATGCCGACACATTCTCTGCAACATTTGATATATTACTCATAATAATTCCTCCTTGAAATTCATGGCGAAGTCCGTTTCGCCTGATATATAGTATATCGGACGATACCAGGTCATATATTAGTTATTTTACACAAAGAACCGGCATCATTAAGACGCCGGTTTCCTTTGGTGATATATGATATGATTATCTCTCGACAGTTCTTCTCTTTCTCATAACTGCCACGCATGTTGCAGCACTTACTGCAAGTGCGATGATTAATACTCCTGGCATATTGCCATCTCCCGTATCAACAGGGCCTTCCGGTTTGGATGGGCCTGTTGGACCTGATGGGTCGGATGGGTTAGGTGTAACATTTTCTTTTAACAGTGTCGCTTTCTCAATGACGTATATAACTCCGTCATATGTAGCCACACCATCGCTGACATAACAGTCTGTAATGAAATCGATTGTAAACTCATCACCCGCTACCGGGATGTAAAGGCTTACCTTACCGTCAACAACGGTTCCGAGCCACTGGCTTCCGCCTGATCCGCCGGTAATTTCTTTAACCTTGTCTCCGTCGATGTCTTTGTCCCATGTTACTCCGCTGCCGCCCCACATATAGTAGTGGACGCCGTCTTTGTCAGTAACTCTTATAATGTTGCCGCACCAGTCGTTCCATTTTTCTTTAGCGCTGTCAGGAATTGTAATATCAACCTTAACTCCCTTGACACCTTCCGATGATGTGAAATCCTTATCCGTAATGGTTGCACTAGGTGTCTTGCCGTCAATCGGCTTACACTCTGTTCCAAGTGTTATCTCCGGTTTATCCTCATCAATCGCAGGAATTGTCTCTGTCATCTGTTTATGACATTCTGTACACTCATATGTTATGAGACCTTCAACACCTACTTTGGCATCTACTCTTGAGATTTCTACATAATCGTGTTCTCTCTTAATCTCATATTCCACACTTAATCCGTTGTCGGTAAGTGCTGTGATCGTTGTATCCGCATTCTTTAATATTTGAACTTCTACGGATGCATATCCGTTCTCATCAACACTCACTGCCTTTGTAGGAACACGGAGGATTGATTCGTCTCCGGATATGAATGTAACCACATTCTCTGTCTCTGCCGGTGTGACTTTAACTTTTAACTCAAAGCTGTCTGCATTACTGTCAGGGCAGATATTAATTGTAGTATCTCCAACAGCTTCGATTTTCTCTGCCGGATGCTCTATTCCGGTTGTCGGGGTCTTGAATTTCATTCCGGAAAGTGTGAATGTCACTTCAATGACCTTATGAGCTGTGTTGGTTGTAAATGTTGCAACATGATCCGTTGCCTTTACTTCATCCACTGCGGAGCCGTCCCATGCGTTGACAGGATTACCGCTGTCAAATACTCCGTTCTTAACTGCTTCCTTAGCTGCTGCAAGGCTGTTAAGAGTAAGGGTCTGGCCGTCGAGTACGACCTTGTCAATAGTAATGTTACAACTGTCAAGCGGAGATGCTTTGGCACTTCCGTTATCAACATTCTCATCTTTGATATAAATAGCAGTAAGTTTATCAAGGTTAGTAATACCTGCCTTAACTGCTGCATCTGACAAATCAGTGTTACAGTCAAACTTCACGGTATACTGTCCGTCTTGTGATGCCTTAACAACCGTTCCGGTCTCTGCGCTCCAATATTTGTGTGCAGAGTCGTTATAGAGGACCTTAAGTCCGAGTGAGATCTCATCGGTATCGAGTGCATCCTTAACATTAATCTGTACTCTCTTAACCGCACCGCTCTCGGATTTGATTATGATGTATGTGGTACCGATTCCCGTTGCCACAACCTTACCGTGACTGTTTACCGTAGCTACAGACGGATTGGAGGATGTATATGTAAGTCTCTCTCCATTGCTTGCCTTGGCATTCAATGTCGTATTCTTGTCAAGCACTATTGTCTCCGTATCATCATCCGTCGATATTGTGACTTTCTTATCGGATTCAACCGGAAGTACATTTATCTTGAACGATATCTTAACCGAACCGCTCTGTGAGTACGCATGTACCGTTGTACTTCCCACACCCTTGGCATGGATCTGTCCGTTGAAAACTGTAACAACACTGTCATCATCCGTTGACCAGAGAAGCACATCATTGGTCTCTTCCGGAATAGCTTTTACATCAATTGAAGCCTTCTGACCTACGCTGTATGTATATGTATCCGAACTTGCAATTAATGTAGTCATTTCTATAACTTCAGGATCTTCTGTTATATCCGTAAAGTCATATTTAAGGTTCTTTGATGATGCATCAAGGTATGTACCTCTCATCATCGCATCGATAATATCTTTAAATATTGGTTTACATTCTTTTCTGTTCCAGTATGAGAAAAGTCCTTTCTCGTACGGATCCTGGCCGTAACCCTGATCCCACACTACAGGAACAACGCCTGCCACCTTACATGCCCTGTTGGCGATTTCGCAGAACCATGCGCGGGCAACATCATTGTAACCTGTTGCAGTTCCTGACTGCGGATAAATTCTGTTGCCGTACTCTCCGAGGTACATAGGTACGTCAGAGCCGAATTTCTTCTGCATTGCACTTAATCTGTCCCAAAGTCCCTTGATGTCATTGTATCCCCATGTAGTATTGGTTGATGCGACATACACATGTGCTGCAAACATAATCCTGTTGGTACTATTATAAGTATCTTCCGGTAGTGTAAATCCGGCATTGCTTCCGTTGTTGGCATAATGTGCAACAGCGGCAAGCCATCTGTGTGTATTGTTTGAACCGGTTGAACGAACCGTGTTCACAAATAACTGGTTGAAATTGACAATAACAGGTGTATCATATGCTACCGCATTGCTTCCATTCTTGTCTGTTGCCGAACATGATATCTCGTTCATCGACTCAAATATAAGATGCTCGTCATAATCCTTGAACTTCTCTGCAATCTGTCTCCAGACAGCCTCATATTTCTCCATTACCGAATCAATATCATCAGCTGCAACCCTGAGCCATCCGGTCTGTTCTGCGCCGTCATGATGGATATTGATAATCGCATACATATCCTGTTCCACGCAGTAGTCAACTATATCCTGAACTCTGTTAAGCCATGTCTCATTGATGGCATAACCGTTCTTATCATCAATCATATTTCCCCAGGTTACAGGAATTCTTACTGTATTGAATCCTGCATCATGAAGTGCCTTGATATATTCTTTGGTGGTAACTGCCGACTGCCATGATGTCTCGTTCGGTGTGAAACCGCTGTGGCCGTCCATGGTGTTACCGAGGTTGATTCCGGCTCCCATTGCTTTTACGGTATCCTGTGCCGAAAGCTCTGTAAACGGCAGTGCGTTGGAATCATCAGTTTCAGTATTGAATATAAGCTTGGCTTTGACATTCTCCAACTTATCTCTTGCACTCTTAAGGCTCGCTGTTGTAGCCGATGCATTGTTGTATTCTTTCTCAGCCACAGCGACAGCGCTCCCAAGTGCATCCCATGACTCCTTGGTGTACTTGGATGAATCCATCTTGGCAATATAGTCAAGTGAAAGCTTTAAATTAGCCTTACGCATCTCTACCGTCTGCTGCCATACATCCGTGATCTTGGTGCTGTCCTCAAGTGAAGTGGACTCGCATTTAGGTGCCGTAAATCCCTTCTTAAGGGTAACCTTTCCGTCACTGTCATAGCTTACGCTCACGCTCTGTCCATTGTTAAATACTATACCAAGCACCTTGGCTTCGGTATTGGTCGTCTTGATTGCAACTCTTAATGATAAATCTGAAACGCTTGTAATCTTGCTCTTGGAGATTGAGTTGTCCGGGAATTTATAATTGGCTGTTCCCGCACTTCCCTTTCCGTCATTCTTACCGGAATTCTGAATCCAGTATATGCTTGATGTCTGTTTCGTGCACTTGGATGCTATAAGGTATTTGTTAGAACCTCCGCCCGAACCGCCGGTTCTTGCCGCAATCCATGAATACTCATCCGCCTTGGTAATATTGACATAGAATGTAGCCTTCTTATTACCGTCGATAAGTGCCTGTGCATCGATTCCTGCTGCAACAAGGTCATCTCCTTTTATGTCGAGAATTACCTTATCGGATGCAAGCTGATGATCATCTTCATCATCCGCAGGTGCCTGTGAATTCTCAACCATATACTTAACCGAAGTAACTTTTGCATTTACATCTGATGAAAAGAAACTGATATTAATTCCCTTAAGTGCTTTACCGGTAGAAAGTGAAGCTTTAATCTTATCAAGTTCCACATATGTAGTATAAGCATCTCCGTTCTTAATACCTTCTCCTGCCGTGATGATGTTGTCATTCCATCCGCCCCATGATTTGTCAAACGGCTGAACATTAAACAACTTGGCATCATCTGTTACTTCTCCTGTAACTGTGTAATCGATTCTGAAATATTTACCGGCCAATGCCTTGCTGTCCTGCACAGAACATATCAGCCCGTTATACGAACCGTCCGAACCTGTACGGCCACTGTCAGTACTCGATAACTTTCCCGTAGAATCAAGCTTGATGCTTGTCTCCGTAAATTCCCCGACCGGTGCCTGACCGGCGCTTGCGCTGAAGCTTCCCAGTCCCGGAACCAGAGTGGTTACTACCATGGCTAAAGCCAGTACCCCGGCAAGCCATTTCCTTCCATTCTTCATAGACACTACCTCCTGAATCTTGTCATTGATCCCTCTGAGTTTAGGCTATCATACTCTATGTGCAGTTTCAACAAATATAATACTGTAATTTTTATATATCATGTACATTTTATATTGTATATTTCTCTTAATGCAATAAAAAAGTACACAAATCATACAAACATGTTGTATTTTCATGTACTTTTTTACAAAATTATAAATTTTCGTTCTTCAATGTTTCTACAGGATTATCATTTCGGATTTTACCCATCGAATAAATCATTGTGGCAAAAACAACCAGAAATACACTTCCTACCGCTATGATAACGCTTTTCCACGGTATCAATACTCCGATATTCATTCCGAAGCCTATTGAACGTGCCATCAGCAGGTTTATTGCAAACGATACCGGAAGCCCCAGCGCTACGCCTTTAATACCGTAAAGGATGCACTCGTAATCCATCATGCGGTAAAAACCTTTTTTCGTCATACCGACTGATTTCAGCATTGCAAACTCACGTCTTCTCAGCATCACGTTTGTCGATATCGTATTAAACACATTAGCAAGTGCTATAAGTGATATCAACACGATAAATCCCATTGAAAAAACTTTAATGACAATTGTCATAGCCTTTGTTACTGCCACCGACTCAGCATAATCATATGCCCTGTAGCTTGAAAGTCCCTGTGCATCAAGCAGGTCGCACATTTTATCATATGAAACCTTATGGTTATCAGATTTAATATAATAGTTTAACTGCTGCATCTCATCAGGAATCACCTTATCCCGCACGCTGAAAGGATACATCACGATAGGATATGGTATACCGTCCGTAGCTATCCCCATAGGGGTCTTATCGGCCGATGTTCCTATGTTCAAGGTTACGGTATTCAGCCCGTTACCGGCTTTAAGGTTTAATTTGTCCGTATTGAACAGTTCAAGCCTGTAATATTTTTTGGAATATATCGTGATGTCATTGTACATGACACCGACCGGATCATCCGTATTCATATATATGTTTTCATCCAGGTTCATCTGTTTAAGGTAGTTTCTGTAATCCGAATCCTTGACAAAGCGTATCCCGACATTCCATCTTGTAACATTGCCGTCCATAATATCAAGCACCTTCTGTGATATCATCGATTCATCCACATCAAATAAATAATCGTTTACATTATATATATATGTTACATCCGTCACATCCTGCACGTTCTCAAGCAGCTTTTCAATACTGTCTTTGTCATTGCCATCCTTATTAAGAGTGTCCTGCGTGACAGAATATGATATATCATAGTTATTTGTTGCGCTCGTCACATCGATGCCCTTCATAAGATAATTGCAGAATCCTGATGCCGATATAAAAAGGACTATACTCATAAAAAGAGAAAGAACGGTTGCCCTGTATTTTCTGCGGTTTCTTTTGAAATTCTTGGATGCAAGCATACCTTCAAAACCGAATAATTTATATGTGAGCTTTGATGTTTTTATCTTATTTTTTCTGATGCTGACATCGCCGGTCTGTCTTATCGCCTCAATCGCAGGCTTGCGTGCCGCCCTTGCAGCCGGTATGTTAGCAGATATCATAACCGTCACAAAACATATGACCGCCGCTGCAACAAGTGCCTGCCATGTAATATGAAGTCCGAATACAACATCAACCTTATTTACAACCATCATTCCGAAGAATTTCCCGGTAAACTTAAATGTTATGAACATACCGAGTATTCCGGCTCCGATTCCCACGGGAATACCGATGATGCCAAGAAGCATTCCCTCGTATATTACGCTGTGGCGCATCTGTCTTTTGGTTGCTCCGACCGATTTAAGGATTCCAAACTGTCTGGTCCTTTCACTTACCGATATCGAAAATGCATTATATATAAGCGATACCGACCCGAACATTATAAGCAGCATAAGAATGCCTGCAAAAGAATACAACACTTTGTTAAATACTATATTTGATGATACTCCGGAAAATCTTAAATAATCCGAATTATATTCCGTGCTTTCTCCGTCCGGATTCAGTCTTTGTGCAACTGTATATATTTTTCCCGCTTTTTTCGTCTTATAAAAGACATCATAAACGGCAGTATCGCTGCCGTCACCAACAGTGAGAGCAGTGTAACCGGGAGCGGAGTACGGCTCGAATGACGGTCTTTCATAGAATCCGACGATTGTATATTCTCTTGTCCAGGTATTAATAAGCTTCTCTTCATTATCTTTCACATCTCCTTCTTCAGTTGCATGATAGCCGTCCCTCTGTGATAAAATCCTTCCATCGTAACTTCTCTGTCCTATGTCAAGAGTGATTTTATCCCCTTTGTTGTAATCTTTGATTCCTCCGTTAGTGATAAGATGCTTCGGAAGGATAATCTCATCTGAATTCTGCGGCATTCTTCCTTCTATCAGATTAACCGCCACGATATCGGTAAAATTACCGCTCATTCCGCCTATATACAGATACGGCTTGTATTCATTGCTGCTTCCAATAACAGCATAACCCATGTCCTCAAGATATGCCGTTGCGCTTACGTCCTCATCGGAACGGATTTCTTTGTACTTATCACTGTCGGCCGTCATGTATCTGGCATACCATGACCCGTCCGTCTGTTCGCAGCATTTCTTCATATATTCCTGTATACTTGTGATACTCGTCGTCACAGCCGTGAACATTGCTGCCGAAAGCACAATTCCTATAATCGTCACAAATGTTCTCATACGGTTGCGACCGAGTGCCTTTCGCGTGACTTTATTAAGAATGTTCATCGTCTGATCACCTCATCCCTGGTGATGCGTCCATCTTCGATGGCTATGATTCTGTCCGCCTGCAGCGCGATGTTCTCGTCATGCGTGATTACTATAAGCGTCTGATCATATTTTTTATTGGATAATTTCAAAAGATCAACTATTTCCTGGCTGTTCTTTGAATCCAGATTTCCGGTAGGTTCATCCGCAAGTACAACCGCAGGCGAATTCATAAGTGCCCTTCCGATTGAAACTCTCTGCTGCTGTCCGCCCGAAAGCTGGTTTGGCAGGTGTTTCTCCCGTCCTTTCAGTTTAAGAATATCAAGAAGTTCCTCCAGACGTTCTTTATTAACTTTACGTCCGTCAAGCAGCACCGGAAGGGTAATGTTCTCCGTAACATCGAGAACCGGTATAAGATTATAGAACTGATATATCAGTCCTACCTGTCTTCTTCTGAATACTGCCAGCTGTTCTTCATTCTGTGCATACACGTCCTGCCCGTCCATATAGACTTTACCGCTTGTCGGTACATCTACACCGCCGAGAATATGAAGAAGTGTGGATTTTCCCGAACCGGACGGCCCGATTATTGCCACAAACTGCCCCTTTTCCACTCCGAACGATACATTATCCAAAGCTTTTACCTGATTGTCGCCCTTACCGTATACCTTGGATAAATTCTCAACTTTTAATATTTCCATCCTGCTATCTCCTTTTGCCCATATTTAAAAAAATAGTTCTGTAACTCGTTTACAATAGGCATTGTATCACCACAGGATGACTGCCCCGTGACTTAATTATTACAAAAATGTCACTTTCATGTTATATTGTCGATTTGTAGAATTTGATTTCAAAAGAAGCTCCGCCGTCCCTGTTATTGTAAGCCCGTACAGTTCCTCCATGCCCCGTAACGATCATTCTTGCAAGCGCAAGTCCTATCCCGAAACTCTGGGATGTGGAATTGCGGCCTTTATAAAAGCGTTTAAATATATTCGGGAGGTCTTCTTCTGCGATGCCGCCTCCGGTATCTGATATTATTATTGCAGTGTATACCGCATTTTCTTCCACATGGGTATTGATAACGCCTCCATCCGGCGTATGTTCCATGCAATTCTTATATATGTTTCCGACTGCTTCGTTCATCCATGGCATATCACACTCCAGTACGGCATCAGTATCGCCGTCCACTGTGAATTTCTGATTTCTGATATCCATAAGCACAGAAACCGGCTCCCATGCTTTATGAATGATTTCGGATATTTTTTCTTTCTTTTTGTCAAAAACAACATATCCTGCATCCAGGCGCGAAATTTTAAGCAATGTATTGATAAGCCAGTCTATTCTCTCAAGCAGGCCGGAAAGCTCCTTGGTATAACGGAGTCTGTCCTCATCGGGCAGTTCCGGCTCTGAAAGGAGTTCGGTTATTATATTTATGGAGGTGAGCGGTGTACGTATCTGGTGTGATATATCCGCAATTGAATCCGCTAGATATTTTTTATCCTGCGCAAGATGGTCTGCCTGTTCCCTGAGGCGCACGGTCATCTTATAGATTTCGCTGTAAAGGATTCCGAGTTCTCCCTCGTTGAACCGGGCCAGGTCAAATCCGGAGCAGTCATAAAGTATTCTGTCTATTTCCATGCTAAGGTCAGCAATTTTCCGGTATCTCAGGTTCGTAGTTATGAAATGCATTCCGGAATACAAAACGCCTGCCGCGGCAACGGCAATTCCGCATTTTAGATTAAATGCGAATGCCGCTCCCGTTGCAAGCGCTGTAAGTACAACCCATATTATTATGTTTTTTCTGATTTCGGGATTCTTCATAATACCCATATCATTCTCCTGCCTTGTATCCCATGCCGCGGACAGTCTTTATTATCTGCGGATTCTGCGGGTCATCTTCTATTTTGTCGCGCAGGCGCTTTATATAGACTGTCAGTGTATTGTCATTCACATATTCGCCCGCTATATCCCAGATTTCTTCAAGAAGCCTGTTTCTTGAAAGCACTGCTCCCATATTGTTGAAAAAAATAAGTAAAAGTCTGTACTCAAGTGCCGACAGATACAAATCCTTGCCATCCTTGAGTGCTATCCCTTTCACAGTATCAACTGTGATACCGCTGTATGTTATTGTCTGAGTACGGTTCCTGCGCCTTTGCGCATTCTTTATACGCGATACCAGTTCACGCGGTCTGAACGGTTTGGCCACATAGTCATCCGCACCGGCATCAAAGCCGGCAACGACGCTGTATTCATCGCCGGATGCCGTCAGGAATATGACCGGTATATCGCTTTCTGATTTTATTCTGTGACATATTACAAAACCATTTCCGTCGGCTAATGATACATCCAGCAGGACAAGATCGTATGTCCCGTGATCAAGCATTTCAAATGCTTTCTTCTGACCGTCGGCACAGTCGACTTCGAATCCCTCTTTAGCAAGGAATGTCTGTAAATTGGCTGTTATATCGGCATCGTCTTCAACAAGAAGAATTTTATTCATTGATATTATTCCTTTTACGTCTTATAACAAAAACTGTCGCTGCAATAACACCGGCAAGAAGTATTGCGACCGCAGTAATAAGGAGACCTTTCGGGAATGTTTTGCTTTTTATTGCATCATCCGTCCGGGCGGCTGATTCCGTCTCTGTTTCGGTTTCTGCCTCTGTCACGGTCTCTGCTTCGGTTTCCGTCTCTGTTTCCGGCTCAGTCTCTGCAGCTGTGGTTGCTTCTTCTGTCTGTTCAACAGTCGTCTCTTCTACCGGTGCCGGAACAGGCGCAGGCGCTTCGGTCTGTACCGGAGTTGTATTCGTCTGTGATGTCTGTCCGTTATCATTGGTAATGGTTATCCCTGTATTAATTCCGTTATAAACTGCCGGATATACCAATATGTCTTTGTTGGTTCCGATCACTTTATAATTATTGAGTGAATAGCTTCCGGCTGCTCCTGTTCCGTATATTCTCAGATTACATGACAATCCGTTATACGATACCGGAATATCATATGCCCCGTTCCCACTGTTGTTAATTCCTCCGAATGTGTATCCTGAGGAAAGCTGGGTTGCGGTTCCGTCGGAATATATGGCTTTAACCATGACTGTGCTCTGATTATATGAAGCGACAGCCGAAGCATTGCAGAATGTCGGATTAATTCCCGCTGCTATTGCCTTAAGTCCCGTTGCCGGCACTTTGATTGTAACGCTTCCGGCACTTCCGGTTATAACTGCTTCTCCGGCTCCTACTGCCGTGATAACGCCATCGCTGCTTACATATGCCACGGATGTGTCAGATGACGAATAACTGCCCGCAGTACATCCTGTCATATTGGCACTGTAAGTACGTTCAAGAGTGATGCTGCTTCCGGCCGTCACGCCTCTTTTGGTAAGTCCGTAATATCCTGCGATTGCCGTTGCATCCGCTGCTCCGCATCTTCTCTGGTTATCTTCGCTGTGTATAAAATTGGCATCTGACGGATTGCTTAAGTAACAGTGTTCTATAATTATTCCCGGAATATTGCACTTAACCGCTTCATCAAGCATGGTATAGTAATCACGTGATGAATCCTTGGTCGATGTCCTTGTCTGGTATCCTCCGTTGGCAAGTCCCAACGCACTCACATGCGAAGCAACACTTGTACACAGATTTTTGATTGAGTCTTTGTATGCGGAATTGACCGTTCCGTATACCTGTACGCCATTGGCAGATGCATTGCTTCCGCTGTTATTATGAACCGACACGAACAGATCAGCGCCGAGCTGTTGTCCCATACGTCCTCTTGCAGCGTTGGAATTCCATTCAGCCGAGCCTCTGGTAAGGTATACCCTGACCCCGTTATATGTCTGAAGTTCCGCCTTTAAAGCTGTTGCTATATTCCAGTTCAGTGTTGCCTCATTATCATACGACGATGCGGCTCCGCCGTCATTACCGCCGTGTCCGGGGTCAACTACGATAACTATATTCCCGGCTCCGTCCTTTGCCTGTGCTCCGGTCACCGATGCAGCCAGTGCCGCAACGGATATTGCCACTCCAATGAATATTTTGTTCCAAAGTTTCAATTTAGTATCTCCTTCTTCTGCCTCTGTGTCTGCGTCTTCTGCGGTTACGTCTGTTGTTTTCTATAATGAAAAACACTATACCTATCACTACCACTACGAGAAGCACTGCAATGTATTTGATAATTTTTTTATAATCAGTGCTTTTTGACGAGGTATCGGATTTAACATCCGTCTCCGCCTGTGTATCTGATGAGGCTTTTGTCTCAGAAACTGTCGTTGCTTCCTCGGTTGGCGCCGGTGTCGTCACTTCCGGGGTATATCCCTCACTCATGCATATTCTTAACGAACCTGTCATATCCTGATATTTGACTTCAACATCCTGTATTCCGACAACCGTACTGTCAACTTTTCCCACACTGTCCGGCTTAACCTTGACCGAACTTCCGTCGCTGTATGAAACAAATGCAATTACATCCGATGATTTAAATCCTGCAAGTTCCTGCGGTGTTGAATAAAATGTAGGATCTATTCCTCCGGTAAGGGCAACCGGTTCTTCAGCCGGAACAACTACAGTACAATATCCGCTTGTTCCGTCAGAAAGTTTGTATACAAGGTTGGTGGTTCCTGATCCGGTCATTACCGCAACACCGTTTTCATCAACGGATGCCACATTTTTATCAATTGAGTACCATGAAATTCCATTGGTATCTCCTGAAGGAACAGAAAGGGTAAGGCCATATCCTTTCTGAAGCGTAACGGATGTATTGCTGTCTGCTTCAGCGGTTCTTGGTTTTAAATTGTAATATGTTACCACCGCCTTGGCATCGGCCTGTCCCATTTTAGCTGCCATTTCTTCATTAACTGAACCGTCGGTATTACAAAGCATAGCTTCGTCTGTCGGGTTGCTCAAAAAACAGTGTTCAACTATTATCGATGGAATACCTGCACGGACGCCTTCCGCAATAAGTGTATAATAGTCCTCATAATCAAAACCTGTTGATGTACGCGTCTGCACGCCTCCATTCTTAAGCCCAAGTGATGAGAGATTCTCTGTTATAAGGCTGCACATATCATTGGTAGCTTCACTGTAATAAGAATTAAGCGAACGATATGCAATGCATCCCGAATTCGTTGCCGAACCACTGTTATTGTGAATACTGATAAGAAAATCAGCCTTCAATGCGGATGCAATCATAGCTCTTCCGGTATTGGTCATCCATTCATCCGATGTACGCGTAAGATATACTTTCACTCCGTCGTATTTACATAACTCTTCGCGCATCGCTTTCGCAATCGCAAGGTTACAGTCCTTCTCATAGGTTCCCGTAGTGGTCGCAATCGAACCCGGATCGTCCTGTCCATGACCCGGATCAATTACTATAACCACATCTCCGTCAGCATCCTTAGCGGATGCTTTGTTTACCATAAATGGCAATGTTAATGCCGCGCTGATACATATAACGGCAGCCATTATTATTTTATTCATCTTGATGTTCCTCCATATTTATAAATGCCTGTATAAGAACCGTTTAATAAATCCCATATTGCCTTTCATGCGCTTTCTTATTGATGCAATCACATGCACGGCCTGATTTCTGTCATCCGCCGTTATATTCTCATTTGAGTATGTGACTTTATCATATAATTCCGCCATCCGTTCTGCCTCTGATGCTGCCACAAAAGGACATTCCTTGGCAACAATGCGGGCAAATTCCGTCTGCGGCATTGTGTCGGCACATTTAAGTCCAAAGTGTTTTAAGATATTGGTATATTCTCTGTAAATCGTCATAACACTCTGAGGGTAAAGCGATTCATCAGTGCCATTATACATTCTATCTCTGATTATTACCACCTTTTTATTATGTATTACACTGATAAATATTACCAATGCCGATATGACCGCTGCTAATGCAGCAAGAATTATCACTCTTTCGGCTGTTTTGGAAAGTTTGAATTTCTTACCACCCATGCTGCTGTCATTATTATAAGTTCTGTTTTCTTCAGACGGTTTTGTATTTCTTTCAGCAGGCGCGGTAGTCTCTCCTGCCGTGGTCTGTGTCTCTTTCTGATCTGCGGTAGTTTCGGCCGGTGTCGTATTTTCAGGTTTGGTTTCCCCAGACACGTTTGCCGGCACATTATAATTTCCCGGTGTCACATCAAGATCCAACCATCCTATCCCGTCAACATAATACTGCACCCACGCATGCGCAGCTGAATCAGCCACGGATATCCTGACATTGTCTTTATCTGCAAAGAACTGTTCTCCGTTATTTACTTTATATTCCGTATATGATGTACTTCCGTCCGCATCATGTCCGGCAGATGTGTCAAATGAATATCCTTCAACATATCTTGCGGGAACTCCGGCACTTCTCAACATCATAACCGCCGCCGTTGCAAAATACGTACAATATCCCTGGTGCGTCTTATCTATAAAATATTCCACAAAATCTTCACCATCAGGCAATGCTCCCGGGCTGATGGTGTATGTGCAGTTATCTGCCAGATATTTTCTTACCGCGCATGCAAGCGTATATCTGCCGGCGGAACTTTCAATGTTGTACCCGCCCCAGTCTTTGCGGAATTTATCTTTCATTGCCTGCGTGGTATTAACGTCAAGATACCTGTCATAAACCATGTCACGATAGCTTTCTTCGAATTCTTTTATCGGTTCATAATCGGAATCCGCCTGCACATCCGACGAACCGATGCCGGCGTCAAGTCCGGCATATGTCTCTTCATCTATATGGATAAAGGTCGTATTAAAAGGATACTCTGCAATGCCGTATCCCTCTGTAGCCGTCATTGAAAACCCCATACCCTGTGCCGGGTGCGACGGAATAAATACATACCTGGTCTCTCCGGCTGTATATTCAATATTCATTCCTGTTTCATATGCTTTTATTTGTCCGTTTCGCGCAAGCAGGTTCAATGTCCGGTATGAAAGATCCGACACTATACCCGGTGCCTCACTCTTTTCCTCAGCCCAGTCAGGCTCAGCCCACCTGTCTTTCTTATAATCGGCACCTATATATCCTCTGATATATATTTTTCCCTGTACAACGGGCATATTTACTTCAAGCACTTCTTTACCCGAAAACTCCAGTTTATCAACATGTCCAAGTTCTCCGGCGCCTATCTCGCTGCTGCCTCCTGATGCTATTCCGACTCCTGCTCCCGGGATTGTTCCGTCCCACGGAAGAAGTTCTCCCACAAAATCTATGATTTTATTAATTGTAAGCTCGCCGTTCTGAAACTGATTATACATTTCTTCACCGCGTGAATACACATCATTAAAATATTGCGGTTTCTCGTAATCATCCTTCGGTTTGACAGCCGATATTATCATTGTTACGGCAATTATTGCCGCTGTGCATACAATACATGCTGTCTGTACCCAGAAATACCGGATTTTATCCTTTGACTTACCCCATGATGCCAATATCATAATGAGTAATGATACACTGTATGCAATACCGATGACAATTCCCGCAACACTTGCCTTGTCCATTATGGCCGCAAGCACGGTAAAGGCAAGTGATATCACCATAGGTATGACTGCCATCCGTTTATGTGTGAAACAGAATGCATACAATGCTCCGATAAGGCATAGTGCCATGTTAATCGCAAGATCCGGATTGGCTTCTTTCATTAACCTTAATGACATATCTATAAAATACATCTCTGTTTCAAAAAAACCCGCCATATCATTTATAACAGCATTTATAAACTCTGCCGTTCCGCCCATAACAGCTTCCCTGGCTATCCAGAATACAATGCCGCCGGCAGCGATTATTCCGACCCATGCAATCCACTGACGTTTAATAAATACGAACAATGCCGACATCACAAGCGAGATTACAGCGGCAAATATAACTCCGGATGCCATCTCTATGGACACATAACGGTCAAACTGCAGAAAAAGTACCATAAGAAGGTTCAAAAGTCCTATGAACGTCAGTATTGATGTAGAGATAAAAAATTTGATTTTATTATCTGTCTGATTCATAAACACCCTCCCTCTGCATAACAAATTTTACAGGGATACGTTCTGCATCCTTATCGCGCGGCGTCATATAGTACACTATACTGTTTTCACTCAGCAGTGCCATATTTTTTACCGCTTCCGCACTGTATACCGGCGACACATAGAATATACGCCTTCTGTCATTAGTATTGTGTGCATAATAATTAACGGCACATGAATTTTCATTATCATATGGTCTGATCGTATAAATCTGCGCAAACATTCCGTTAATGTCATTATCCGTCTCTATTCTGGTACTGTTAAATCCATCCTTCATATAACAGGCATTAAAGCCAAATCCTCTGGCTGTAAGTGCATTTACAAGGCTGTAAAGCATATCATACATCTCGTCCATCACGCGCCTGTTTTTACGTTTTGGCAGGTCTGTCTTAAAAATGTCGATTATGACGGTATCATTATCAGTCAGTGAAAGGCCATATTCCTTCACCATAAGTTCCGATTTCTTGGAGCTTAATTTCCAATGGATATTGCGTATCCTGTCGCCTCCCGCGTATTCACGGATTGCGAATATTTCCGTAGGATCATTGCCCGCTTTTACGGTTGAATACAATGCATCCTCGCCCTCTCCCACTGATGCCGATACTTTGTCAAGCATATGGCTTTCCGGAATTTTCGGAAGCACCACAACAGTTAAATTCTGTTTTAATTTCTTTCTGACACGAAAAATACGCAGGAAATCATATACATAAACTCCGGCCATGCTGACACCGAGAATCTCACAGTGTGGACATTTGATTTCAAACTGCCTCACTACAGATTGTCTCGGCGGGCACATGGCTGTAATTCTGTGTTTTACTGATTTACTGCGTTTCTTTCCTTTATTTATGCCTGTAACTGTCAGTTTAACCTTACATGAGGTAAGCACCAACGGAGAGTTATTGGTTATTTCTATTCCTATTGCGCACTTTTCACCACGGTATGCCACCGCATTGTCCTGTGTGAATACAGCATTTATTCCGCACCGGAGTACAATAACTGTAATAAGCGATACAACAGATGTGACAATAAACACTGCGTCAATTATAAAAGCAATATATGTATCAATAAATACATTTCCGGCATATACCGCCGCTGATAATATCAGATAAATCAAAATATGCAGAAACATGTATTACTACCTCATGGCTCTCGGAACCGGTACCGTACGGAAAATATTGTTAATTACTTCATCGATCGTCACCGAGGAGATTTTAGCTCTCGGATTCAGTATTATCCTGTGTCCGGCTACATCCTTAAATATGCTCTGCACATCCTCCGGCGTAACATATGTCCTTCCCGATATATAAGCCTTGGCTTTGGACATTCCGGCAAGGGCTATCGATCCTCTCGGGCTCACGCCAAGCTCTATAAGCGGATTCTGCCTTGTCGCAAAACTCAGCATGGTTATATACTCTATAATCGCATCATCCATATGCAGATTATCTGTTTCCGCCTGCATCATGACTATGTCTTTGCCATCCACTACCTGCTTTACATCATTAAGCGGGTTGGCTCCCTGTCTGTCCTTAAGAATCGCAATTTCACTTGCCGGATCCGGATATCCCATTGACAGTTTGATCATAAAACGGTCAAGCTGGGATTCAGGCAGCATCTGTGTTCCGGCCGAACCGACCGGGTTCTGTGTTGCTATTACAGTAAACGGTTTCGGAAGTATCCTCGTAACACCGTCAACAGTAACCTGACCCTCTTCCATTGCCTCAAGGAGTGCAGACTGTGTCTTTGATGACGTTCTGTTAATCTCATCCGCGAGAAACAGATTACACATTACAGCCCCTTCCTTAAATTCAAATTCCTGGGTTTTGGCGTTATACATTGAAAATCCTATTACATCGGACGGAAGTACATCTGTCGTAAACTGCATTCTGTTCTGTTTAAGTGCCATGGACTTAGAGAATGCGAGCGCAAGCGTTGTCTTGCCCACACCCGGTATATCTTCCATAAGTATATGTCCCTTCGCAAGAACAGCCATCATAACCTTCTCTATGATCTCATCCTTGCCTTTTACCGCTTTTCTGACCTCCTGCATTACTGAAAGTGCTTTTTCGTAACTCATATTAACCCTCCTGATATTATGTCATTAATCTTCTACGTTAGATTTAATGTCCGCTATAAGCCATTTACCGTCAACATTAACAAAATAATACGTCTGGTCATTATGTTCCGTCCTTGTATCCCCGGTAGCCGTAAGATACATTGACTTGTCAAAAATAACCCTGCACGAAAAACATACATCACTGTAAGGTGTATAATCTTCTACCGATACATTGTTAAATTCAGGTGTATTATGCCTGCTGTACATCCACATATCACCCTGTCTGTACTGTTCCGCAAGATCAATGTAATATGATCCCTGTGGAAAATATATCTGAAGGCATGCAGTACTTTCTCCGCATCCTGCAAGGTCGCGCGAGAAGAAATTAGAGTATGCCTTTGCTGCCGTAACCGCATAATCCGATAATTCGGCAGGAATCTGTGTCGTAACATATCCTACATTAATATTCGAATAATCCGTGTACGAGGAAACATCAATGTTATTTCCCAACGCATCCGCAACCCGGATATCCGGATTGCTGACAAGTCCCTTAACCTCATAAGTGACTGTCTTTGGAACTTCAACATATTCCGCTACATATTTCATGCCTTCCATGTCAACAGGCTCACCCACCTGCTCATCACTTCCGAGTTCGATTCCGTTTACCGTTACTTTGTAAATTGACGGTACTGTTATTTTTACATTAACAGCACCCGAGGCAGCTTCTGCGCTCACCGATGCCACTTTCCAGTCGGAAATGGAAAGTATGCCCATTATTTTACGCTCATTGTCAGCCGTTATAACTGCTTCACATACTTCTTTCTTATCATCCATGATTTCGTATACCATCTTATATGTTGAAGACGATTTAACTTTATAAGTAAGTTCCTTGCCCTTAACCTCATCGGCAAACGTATCCGGAAGACCTGCTTCCGGCTCAAATTTGCTGCCTCCATCCGTCTTTACGGATGATACATCACCTGATTCAAGGTTCTTAATAAGGTCTTCAACCACATATGCTGGCTGCGCCTTCTCATATTTCTTCATTGTGTTCCACACATATATTATGAGCACCATGACCAATACAAGAAGAACTCCCATATATATGCCGTATCCCAGCCAGAATTTGCTTTTTTTCCTGATTTTGACTTTCTTGTCTGTCATATGCCCTCCTACTTAACAACAAAAGCTGTCGGCAGTTTCCATGAAGATGTTGAATAATATAATGTAACGCTCGTCATCTCATACTGTCCGTTATAATACATTGATGAAGAACTTCCGCCATCAAGGTTAGCTGCATTAACCGCACCGTATTCCTGCATAACACTTATGAGGTCGGCTGCCGTCGCTCCTATGTGGCCTTCATGTCCTCTTCCGTCTGTTACAAAAAGGATTACCGCACCGTCTTTACGCTGGCCTATTACGGTTCTCGGATTGGCACCGCTTCCGTTTCCGTTAATCGGTGTCGCTTCTCCGTTAATAATAAGTTTGGTAAAGTGGTTCGTGTCTCCGTCATCTATGTCCTTGAAACTTACCGCATCGCGTATGTTATTTTCTTTGACAAGGCTCTCAACCTGCTCCGAAGACATATTTCCGATATCTTTTATTACAAGAATGTTATCTGTGTTGAAACCTACCATAACATCTCCCGGCTGTGGGATATTATACTGAATCTCGCCGTTGCATACGACAAGTCCCTTTGGTTTGCCGCCCCAGTTTCCATCCGAAAAATATTCACCGCCGTTGATTCCGGCAATTGCTCCGGCATTGTTCACCAATGTGTCAAGTGTGTCACCGGACTTGCTCTTATTGTCGTCAGACCAAGGATAAATTGTAGCCACACGCAGTTTGGAAGGATCCTTAATAATCATGACCTTGCCCATGTATGAACGTCCCGTTATATTCTCAATCCTGATACCGTTCTCATCGAACTCCTCAGTTTCACTGTTATTATCATCCGGCTTATCATTATTTTTCTTATCATTTATGTTAATAAGCGACGTATCGACATCATTATCAAGATGTCCCATTGAATTATTACCGGTTATCTTAAGTATTTCATCCTTGCTGAAATACCATCCCGCAAGAAATTTCATGGCACCCGTTTCAAGAACGGTTCCCACAAAAAGATCTCTCGCCGCCGTTGAAGGGCCGTGGCAGAATACCCACATTGCGGAATAAAGTGCCGCAAATATCATTACAATTGTCGATATAAAAACCGTAAATACACGACCGATTATCCTGGTTACTTTTTTTGATTTTTTGACTTCAGCCATTAGTTCTCCTCCCTGGTGTTCTTCTTTGTTCCCTTGAACACCCATCGTCTCTGTATCTGGAAGCTGAGCAGAAACAATATTATGTCAACTGCTATTTTAATCAGTGATGTCAATACATCCCTGGTCTTTAGTACATATGAAATCAGATTGACAAGTCCGTATGAAACTCCCGCCTGGCATATGCACAGTGCATAGTACTTAGGCATGGACCGGCTTACCGGCTCATCTGATTCAAACACTGCTTTTCTGTTAAACATATAATTGAACAGGGAGGACACAATTCTCGCGCCGGCTGTTGCTATAAGGATTTTGAGCCAGTGTTCAAGCCGGTCGCCTATTATCAGTTCCAATGCAAGAAACAGCACATAATCTATCACAAATGACATTATCGAACTGAATACAAACTTCAGGATAACCATATATATTTTAAATGAGTCCCTTATCGGATGAAAATGCGTCGTAGCATTATCTTCGATATATACAGTTTCTATGGTTACCTCGCTAAAAGGCACTCCGCTCTTATTCATCTCAAGCAGCACCTGCGTTTCATATTCAAAGCGCTCGCCTTTAATATCCGCCATAAACCGAAGATATTGTGCCGGAATTGCCCTTAGTCCCGTCTGCGTGTCACTTATTCTGATCCCGCATGCAAATCTGAAAACAAAACGTGTTATATTATTACCTATTTTACTCTTGGGCGGAACATTGCTTCCCGAAAAATCACGGCATCCGAGTATTACTTCACCACGCTCTGCCATAGCCTCACAGCACGCTTTAATGTCCTGCGGACGGTGCTGGTTATCACCGTCCACGGTAACTACGCCGTCTATGTCTTTTCTGTTGGCAATACAATATTCAAAAGCCGTCTTCAGGGCACGACCCTTGCCACGATTCACATCATGGCGGAGTACGGTAACCTGCGCAAGCGCCTCAGCTTCTTTAAATGGTTCAAGATGGGCGTCATCGCTTCCGTCATTGACAATTATGATATCATCGAAACCTTCTTTTACAAGTCCGTTAACGACAAGCATCAGCTTCTCATCCGGATTGAGTGAAGGCAATATAACACTAATCTGCACTTTGTCTCTCCTGTGATTATTTCGCAAGATGAGCAAGTCTTTCTTTAACCTGCTGCATCATAAGCGTATATTTCTCAAGTTTGTCTTTCTCTTCCTGAATCTTGGCTGCCGGAGCCTTCGATACGAATTTCTCATTGCCAAGCATTCCGTTTACACGCTTAAGCTCACCTTCAAGGCGCTTTTCTTCTGACTTAAGCCTCTCGATTTCCTTCTCAATATCAACAAGTTCGGCAAAAGGAATGTATAATGATGCCTTAGGTATAAGCACAGCAACCGCATCATCATCAATACCGCTCTTATCGGACTGTATCGTCACATCTGATGCATATGCAAGTGTGGTAAAGAACACCTTGCCCTTGATGAATATATCAGCAACCGCATCGTCCTGTGTTACTACATAAACTTTAGCTTTACGGCTCGGAGGTACATTCATTCCGGTACGGGTATTACGGATTCCTCTTACTGCTTCTTTAATCGTCTCTACCGCTTTCTCTTCATCCTTAAAATTCCATTCTTCCTTGAATACCGGCCACGAAGATATCATTATTGATTCCTCATCCGAAAGGTTACAGAAAATCTCTTCGGTAATAAACGGCATATAAGGGTGAAGAAGTTTAAGCGAATTTATGAGTACTGTCTTAAGCGTCCACAATGCTGCTGCCTTGGTATCGTCCTCATCATTGTAAAGACGCGGCTTAACCATCTCTATATACCAGTCGCAGAACTCTTCCCAGATGAAATCATATATCTTGGATACCGCAACACCGAGGTCATAATTCTCCATGTTATCGGTTACTTCGGCTGCAAGTGTATTAACCTTGGAAAGTATCCACTTATCGGCATCCGTAAGCTTATCAAGTGATACATCTTTAACTTCTGCTTTATCAAGGTTCATCATGATGAATCTCGATGCATTCCATACTTTATTGGCGAAATTACGGCTGGATTCAACTCTTTCCCAGTAGAATCTCATATCGTTGCCCGGTGCGTTTCCGGTTACAAGTGTAAGTCTTAATGCATCCGCGCCGTACTTGTCTATTACCTCAAGCGGATCGATTCCGTTACCGAGTGATTTACTCATCTTACGTCCCTGTGAATCCCTTACAAGTCCGTGAATAAGCACTGTGTTAAACGGAGCTTTGCCGGTATGCTCTATTCCCGAGAACATCATTCTTATTACCCAGAAAAGAATGATATCATATCCGGTAACAAGTGTGCTTGTCGGATAGAAATACTCAAAATCTTCTGTCTTATCAGGCCATCCGAGTGTGGAGAAAGGCCAGAGTGCAGATGAGAACCATGTATCAAGTGTATCCGGATCCTGACGCATAGGCTTGCCGCACTTCGGACATACCGGGGCAGCATCCTTGGTTACAACGGTTTCATTGCAGTCATCACAATAAAATGCCGGGATTCTGTGTCCCCACCAGAGCTGTCTTGATATACACCAGTCTTTGATGTTCTCAAGCCAGTGATAATATGTCTTGTCAAAATGTTCCGGCACAAACTTCGTCTCTTTGGACTTAACAGCTTCGATTGCAGGCTTTGCAAGATCTTCCATCTTAACGAACCACTGAAGTGACACTCTCGGCTCAACAGTTGTATGGCATCTGTAACATGTGCCTACATTATGGCTGTAATCTTCTATCTCCACGAGTGCGCCTTCAGCCTTAAGATCTTCCACTATGGCCTTTCTCGCCTCGTATCTGTCCATTCCGGCATACTTAGGATAATCGTCAACAATCTTCGCATCATCCGTAAGTACATTGATCACCGCAAGATTATGTCTTAATCCTACCTCAAAATCGTTAGGGTCATGTGCAGGTGTGATTTTAACAACACCCGTACCAAATTCCATATCAACATAACTGTCGGCAATTATCGGTATCTCTCTGTGAACTATAGGAAGAATTACCGTCTTGCCTACGTAATCCTTATATCTGTCATCATCAGGGTTAACTGCCACAGCAGTATCTCCGAGCATTGTCTCCGGTCTTGTGGTAGCCATCTCTATATATCCGCTGCCATCGGAAAGCGGATAACGCAGATGCCAGAAATGTCCTGCCTGCTCCTCATACTCAACCTCAGCATCCGAGAGAGATGTATGACAGCAAGGACACCAGTTGATAATTCTCTTGCCTCTGTATATAAGTCCCTTGTTATAGAGATTTACGAATACTTCTTTAACTGCTTTGGAACATCCCTCGTCCATTGTGAAACGCTCTCTGTCCCAATCTGCGGATGAACCCATTTTCTTAAGCTGGCTTACTATTCTTCCGCCGTATTCCTTCTTCCAGTCCCAGACTCTTTCAAGGAATTTCTCCCTGCCAAGCGATTCCTTCGTCAGACCTTCTTTGGCAATGGCTTCAACAACCTTAACCTCAGTCGCTATTGATGCATGGTCGGTTCCCGGAACCCACAAAGCCTCATATCCCTGCATTCTCTTGAATCTGATGAGGATATCCTGGAGTGTATTGTCGAGTGCATGTCCCATATGGAGCTGGCCCGTAATGTTTGGCGGCGGCATAACGATTGTGAACGGTTTCTTCGATCTGTCAGGCTCTGCATGGAAATATTTATGCTCAAGCCATTTCTCATAAATGCGTCCTTCTATCTCGGAAGGGTTGTAATTTTTGTCAAGTTCCTTACTCATAAAACTTTCTGTTCCTTTCTGTCTGTATAAAATATTAATCATAGGAATCTACTATATCCATTATTTTGTCCGCACTTTCGGGATGCTTTCTGACCATATCCATCACTGATGACTTGGCACTCTCGATGCGGCCCATATTGTAATCTATCCTGTCACGCAGTTTCTGCCTGTCGGAATTAATCTTATTGCGCACAGCCTTCATCTCATCCGGATTGATCAATGCGTCTAACTGTGTGCTCCATATTCCCGCATCATACAGGTTAAGCTCAGCCAGAAGAGCGGCCATCCTGTGCGATGCTTCATCAAGTTCCTTCTCCGAATCACGGTATTTTTCTTCTTTGTGCCGCTCCTCAAGATAGGCTTCATAATTGCGGCCCAGCTCGTAGGAGTTCCTGACTCGGAATTTATCATAGCGGTACTCGATGCTGTTAATCGAATTGACGTATTTTATCTTGGTCTTGTTAAGAAGCGTAATGGCTCTTGACAGCTTCTTCTCGGCCAGTTTTTCTCTGTATGCGCACCGCCTGAACATAAAAAACACCAGCAGCACATACACCGTCACAAGGGCAAGAACTATCATATACAGCACTGTGCCGTTCTCGCCTTTAAGCTGGCCCGATGCAAAAAATACTATAAATACACCGATAATCCCAAGCAATGATACTATTGAAATATTGCGGATATTGGCCCGGCGCATCCCGGCATTCTCTATCTCTTCCTTGAGGCTCATCTTCTCAGCCTCCAGCACCCGCATGTCATGCTTGACGGCGTTACAGTATTTCTCGTCATTCTGCAGATTACTCAATGCCTGCGGAAATTCACTGTTATATCTCTCAAAAATCTCATAACTGTTTCTGGAAATTTTCGGCGGTTCCTTGCGGTATCTGCTTCTCGAACTTCTTAGCCGTACTATCTTAAGAGCCGTGTCCTTAAGTTCTCCAAGGAACTTATCATCCTGCGATTCTATAACCTGTATGTCCATCAGATGGGCACCGGCATCCTGATATTCTTCCTTGAGGTCATTAATATAATTGGATGATTCGGTCATAAGTTCGCACTGTGTCCTGACATACTGGAGCCTTGAAATCTCGTCAAAATCCCTGTCATTACGCTCACTGTCCCTACGGCGGTCAAATTCGGCCTCAATGTCCAGTTCCGGATCGAGATATATGTATTCTTCTTTCTTTTTGCGTTTTTTAATAAAATTAAACATAAAGCTTTACCCTTTGCTTAATATCATATCTGCTACCTCGCCGCAGATATATAATTACGGTACTCAAATTTCCAATTATCTATTATATCATTGACAGCGGCATTATATTCATCCGCCTGTCCGTTATCCCTTAATTCAAATGCTTTCTTAACCGCCTCATACCCGGCTTCTTCAGGAGCGTGGTCCATAATTGTCTCAATCTCCCTGTATGCAGCATAACTCTGTTCGTCTTCTGAATCTGCCGGCCGCTTGCTGCCGGAAAGATACTCTGCGGCAAACGATGACTTTAATGATTCATCATTGCTGTTAAGCGCATATGCTCTTTTGAAACATTGCACCGCATCGCCGAATTCAAACATTCCCGCATACGCCACTCCCATATTATGCCATACATTTCCGTAAAAATCATCAGAAAGATTAATATCTTTCTGTCCGTATACAATTATTTCATAATTATGCACCGCGTTACTGTATCTTTTGTTGGAAAGAAAATTATCCGCACGGAGTTTCAGCCTCTCAGATGCATTCTGCGTATCAAGGCTTTCTATTGTTCCCGCAAGTGCGTCAATCTCTTCTTCCGAATAATAGTCAACATACCTTAATACAGTCATGACAAGCTCCGACAATCCTGCATTCTCCGTTATGAGAAACTCAAGCTGCTCTGCCAGTTCCTTTTCCCCCAGTTCGCCGGATATATAATCCGTCAGTCCCTCGTCAAAGAGGTCTGTTCCGATGAGATATATGTTATTGTATATGTAATAGCACAATTCTTCAAGAGAATATATGTTGACACCCATATTGTTTATATAATACGGTCTTTCTGCATATCTGGTCCTGCATAAAATAAGTCCTGCCATCTTATCATCTCCGGTTACAATAATAATTCTTCGTTGATAACTCTTCCGCTGCTTTTATAGAATTCGCCGAATCCCTTGTCCTTAACCATCATATGACATCTTGAATCACTTGTAAATGAGAATGAAATCGTAATTCTTGTTGCCTTATCCGGTCTTACAGGCAATTCCGCGAATGAAATCCTGATAAGCTGTTTTTCCCTCGCATCTATCGGTGAGAGAAATAATTCGGCCTCCTCTGCGCCGTCAAGTATGAAATCATATGAGCAGTCCGCACCGAACCAGTTTATTCCGGGTCTTACCAGCCTGAAAATCTTATCACGCCCGCGATCCGAAATCCTGATTTCGATTCCGGTTGTTATACGTTCCTTACATGCAACGATAATATCCCGGTCAGGCGGATAATCTGCCGCGACAGCCTGATAGCATGCGCCCTTGCAATACAGGTTGTCACCTGCAAACACACGCCTTCTGTCACATATATATCCAATGAAAGACGGAGTATTAAATTCGCCGGCGAATGCCTCACCGGTGAGATAAACCGTTGATATATTATGATGTTCAAAAAGCTTTACCGCCGTTTCCTTAAGTCTGGAATCAAGATACTCCTCCGAGGCTTTATTACGCCTCATCGCATCCGTCACCTCGTCCGACATATCATCGGTATGGACCATTATTATCCTGCTGCCACGTTCATTTACCGTGTACATGCGCTTTACAATGAGTCCTTTATTACTGTAATCAAAGAGAAAAACATCATTTTTCCATAATTCATTTTTCTGGCTTATAGCATAATATATGAAACTTTCATCGTGGCCCGCAAATTCGATTGCATCATCCGGATACCCTATGCTGTTAAGTGCTTTCAAAAGCACATTAAGCACTGATATATTGTAATTCTCAAGTGTTATGCACACCCTGTCCGCCGTATCGCTTCCACCTGCCAGCTTTGCCGCCTGTATAAGATAATCGAGATATCCGGCAATCAGTCTGACCGGCATCACCGATACCTTATCCACTGTTACCGGATTCTTATCTGCAGCCTTCTTAAGAAGTCCGTCAACCGCAATAACTTCTCCGAGACTGGCCCCATGAATTGCCTCATCGCCGGCAAACCATTCATCCCTGCCTATAGTCTTTCCGACAACCGTAGGAACCCTGCACTCGGTACTGTCCGTTCCGAAATCGACCGACACCGGCTCTGCGTCTATGCAATTGTAATAACTTACCTGCGAATATTCCTCACCAAGGTCTATCCCGACGTAAAATTTCTTCTCTCTGGTATCCATCTGTCCTCCCGGCTCCTAGAGCGGTTTAAATAATTGCGGTATGATACATTCATTCACCGCATATGTGTGAATGAGTTTCTTTAGTGTCTCATTATCATGTTCCTTACGGCTTGCTATTATATCATTAATAGCTTCATACCTGCCTTTGGAACTGTACGGATTAATTCCGTTGTTGACAATACGTGCTGTTTCTGTATTGCTTTCTCCGTCTTCTTTCTCTTCGGATATATAATAATTTATGCTTTCTCCGTTAAAGAGGACAAAACTCTTAACAAAAATTCCTTCGTACACATTATTCATCTCTTCGGAAACGTAACTCTTATGTTTCTTGTCATCCTCATATACATAATGGATGACAACTTTATGAGAAGGGTCGGTACGATACTCAACCATTGTTTTATCTATGATGTCGCACGGAAGTTTCACAATTGTGGATAACTGCTTGTAAAACGGGAATACATACGATCTGCGCACAAGTTCCGTGAGCAGTTCCTCCGTGAGTTCCTTCTGAAACTCGTTCAGATTCTGTATCTCCGAATAATGTTTCAGCAATGCAAGGCTGCATACTGTAGCAAGCACCTGTCCATTCTCCATTGCGGTTTCAACGGTGTCGAATACTTTTTCCGAAACATCCTCCTGTTTAACAAAATACATATATGAGAAATATGAAAGGTATGCTTCCACAATTCTTCTGTCAGGTCCTTTGGCGTAATAATCCTCAAAAATATCATGGATAAGTTCATTATTGCTGTGTGTGAACATTATCTGTGCAATAATTCTCTCTTCAAGTTCATACGCATCAACGCCCATCTCTATCGCACTTTTCCACAGAGCCACCATCTTATCTGACGTGCCATTGTAATATCTGACAAGATATGCCGTCAGCACCTCATCATAACTGCCTGCGGCATAGCAGAGGCTGCTTATATATGCCAGATCATCCTCATAAACATAATTGGCCTCTTCTATAAGCCTTGAACACATTCTCATAAGCCTCTTCGGTGCAATATGCATTGCCGAATGTTTCCTTACCAGTTCAAAAGCATCCTTATCATGCCCCTGGACGATATAAATCTCGGCGACTTTGACGATATCGTCCTCCGAAAGTCCGTCCATATCAACATCTGCAATAAATTTATTAAATCCGTCTTCATCATATCCGTCATAAAAATATTCGATAACCGATGAAATTATCCCTGCCCTGAACAATCTGTTTACTTCAGGCAGTTTCGACAATTCTATAAGGCTCTCCACCTCCGCAAGATTTTTCTTTTCACGACGCAGATATTTTTCGCAGGATGACAGCCTTATGTGAACCAGTCCCGGATCCATTTCAAGGCACTTCCTGATTATCGCATCATCATCAAAAAGTCTGGTCACCGTATGGCTTATTTCGCTTCCGTATCTGTTATAATCGGCTGCTGCAAAAAGAAGCGATGCCTGTTCAGTATACATTCTTACATATGCTTCGCCCTGTATAAGCGGATATTCTTTCTCGCTGTTACTTTCTTTGTGCCGCACTATAACACCACGCATTTTCGGATTCATGCATTTTACCCTGTATGTATAATACACTTCCGAAACAGCCTGTGCATTCTCTTCATTAACCATATCCGGTGTAAAAATATTACGGTATATATATGCCAGATGTGTGTTCACATGTCCCATCGCAATCTGCTTACGGGCAAACAGCTGCATCTGCGGCAGATAGCTGCGGTACACCTGTATATTGTCCGACTTGTTATGTATGATATTGGCAAAAAGATATGCTTTATATCTGTAATCAAGGTTATTGTTATACCCGAAATACATAAGCAGAAGTTTCGGCATAACACTCATATCATCCTGTCTTCTGGACATAATGTAATATTCAAAAAGCTGTGTTATCTTAAGTTCATTATCAATCGCCTTGCGGTAATAATGCAGATATTTTTCTCCTACAGCTGCCATACGCACAAGTATTTTACACAATGCTTCCAGGACGACTTCATCATCTTCGTTATCTTTGTACAAAGCCTCAAGAAGCGCTATGTTACCGGAACTTGTGCTTTTGACATCGAGAAGCATCTCGGATATTACATCCTTAAGCCTATCCGATATGATTCCGTTTTTCGCGCCAAAAAGAAGTACATTGGTCTCAAATGAATTAAGCACGCGGAGAAGTTCCGGGTGTTCGTTCAATATATTGCATGCTTCGATATACATCGCAGGGCTCGTACATCCTTTATTGAACTGCTCCTTGATCCTGAGAAGCTTAAGACTCTTGTTCTGTTCAAGTTCCTCGTCCATAAAAAGAAGAACCCACAATATCCTCCAGTCTTCATTGGCCTTGTAACATTCTCTTACTATCGCGGCCGCTTTTCTTGAATATGCCCTGTCCCTGTTATACAGTGTATTAATATATATAAAATAACAGTAGAGCGGATACCCCGCCTCTGTTCTTGTGTCTATCTCATCCTTTACATTCTCAATCAGTTCCTTGGCAGCATCATCACGATGTCCGGATATGTATATCTGCGCAAGTGCCAGTCTGTAAAAAGGATCGGAATCGTCTTTCTCCCTTATTGTCTCAAGTATGATCTGGGATTCCCTCATCCAGTCCGATATGTTGATCTTATGGGTCCTGAATCTTATATACAATGTCATCAGCTCAATATCAAGCCTTCCGATACTGCGTCCGGTTTCTTTGGCTTGTCCCGATGTGTTCCTTATGACTTTGACATTAAATACAACTCTTCTGTTAATCGTCTCGAATACTATTTCACCGTAATTAATTCCGGCATGCAGCCTGTCAGTATCTATAATGTATGCCAGTTCATACTTTCCTCCGGCAAAAAGCTCCGACTCTATGACCGTTCTGTCAAGTCTGATAAAAGGACTTGATGTATACACACTCACATCCATATGTCCCCAAGTGTCGCGCTCCACCGTAATAACGTCTTTGTAATTTGCGGTAAGATCCTTAAATTCCGCGGAATTTCCGGAGAGTGTTATATTTATTGAACTTTTCTTGTGGATGGAGATAAGAAATTCTTCCAATGCAACACTCGTATCCGCGCTCTTTATAAGGCTCTCGTATATGCATCTGAGTGCCAGGTCATTTCCAATATATACATCTTCAAAATCCGCATTTTCAAAAAGCTTAAGTGCTTCAAGCGGATTAGATTCCGCAAGGTCCGCAAACTGTGAAAGATTCCTTACAACACCGACTGAGCTGTCATGTGAGCCTGCCTCCACCATGAATGTATACGGTATGCTGCATTCACCGCCGTTACTGACAATATTAAAAACACCTTCTATGGAATCACCGTTAACCGCATCATCGCAATTAACCATATATTGAACAGATATATGGTTTCCGTAGAAAGTATTTTCTTTGAGTTTAACTTTATCATTATCAGTATATATGATACCTTTGATGTCGCGGCCGGACACAGATCCGAATTCAATCGTCCCGGTATGTTCCCTGTTACGATCTACGATAACATTTATTGAGCTGTCCTTAACACTGATTATCTCAGGTTCATACTCAAACACGCCTCTGGCGTATCTGTTAATCTGGTCCTTCATTGGCTCTCCATTCAACTTAAATTAATACGAATATATTATACACAAATCGCCGCCCGACCGCAACAATTTATTGCGCTCCGGACGGTGCCGTCTATGGTTCATTCAGCTTCTTTTCTGATTCTTGCCATATGCTCGTCTATTTTCCGTTCATATCCGTTGCCGCATGAATGGTAAAATGTTGTTTTGCATACTTCATCTGGCAGGTATTGCTGTTTCACATAATTATTCGGATAATCATGTGCATATTTGTAATCAATTCCACGGCCAAGCTTTGCTGCCGCCTGATAATGCGCATCCTTAAGATACGGCGGTACATTATCGGTTCCGTGTACTTTAATATAATTAAGTGCCTCATCTATCCCCACAACCGCCGCATTGCTCTTAGGCGCTGTCGCCACATATGTACATGCATTGGCAAGAATTATCTGTGACTCCGGCATTCCGATCCTCTCGACTGCCAGAAAAGCCGATACCGCAACCTGCAAAGCCTGCGGGTCGGCGTTCCCTACATCTTCGCTGGCACAGATCACAATTCTGCGTGCTATAAACTTCGGGTCCTCCCCGGCGTATATCATTCTCGCCAGATAATATAATGCCGCATCAGGGTCAGAACCACGCATGCTTTTAATAAATGCGGATATCGTGTCGTAATGGTTATCGCCATTCTTGTCATATTTGATAACTTTCTTCTGTATGCATTCGGACGCAACATCAAGTGTGATATGAATATGCCCGTCATCGCCTACCGGGGTGGACATCACACCCAGCTCAACGGCATTAAGTGCCTGCCTGGCATCGCCGTTGGCCATGTCTGCCAGAAATTCAACCGCATCATCATCGATTACGGCATTATAGCTTCCCATGCCCTTCTCGTTATCATAAACCGCCTTGCGGATAAGACTCTCTATATCACTTTGTTCAAGCGGTTTCAGTTCAAATACGATTGAGCGTGAAATCAAAGCGCTGTTCACCTCAAAATAAGGATTCTCGGTAGTGGCCCCGATCAGAATAATCGTTCCGTCTTCCACAAAAGGCAGGAGATAATCCTGCTGTCCCTTATTGAAGCGGTGTATCTCGTCCACAAAAAGAATGGTCTTACGTCCCATTCCTGCCATGCGGTCCTTCGCTTTTGCGACTACATCTTCCATGTCTTTCTTCCCGGCAACAGTAGCATTAATCTGGCAGAACTGCGCACTGGTCGTATTCGCAATAACCTTTGCAAGCGTGGTCTTGCCGGTTCCGGGAGGTCCGTAGAAAATAACCGAGCTTAATTTATCGGCTTTAATCGCTCTGTATAATAATTTATCCTTAGCAATAATATGCTTCTGTCCCACAACCTCATCAAGTGTCTCCGGCCGCATTCTTGATGCCAGCGGCGACTCTTTCTGCATATTATTTTCTCTCATATAATCAAATAAATCCATATGTACTGTTCGCCTCCATATGGATTTATATTATCATATTCTGTTCTTTTTGTCATTCAATTAATAAATCGTCAAGCGTCACGAATCTGTATCCTTGCGTCTGCAATCTGTCTATAACCTCAAGTGCTGCCGCAACCGAGGTGTCATATATATCATGAAAAAGAATAATATCCCCGTCCCTCGTCTGCTCCATAACCCTTGAAACAGATACTGAGACGTTATCAGTGCACCAGTCCTTGGGATCCACACTCCAGAATACCGGCGTCATATCTATCTTATAATACAATTCTTCATCCCATGAACCACACGGAGGTCTTATATACTTAACCTTTTCACCTGTAATTTTCTCTATCGCCGCATTCGTCTTCGATACTTCCGTGAGTGCCGCATTTTCCGATAGTTTATCCAGTTCCACATGCGTAAATGTGTGGTTCCCTATAATGTGCCCCTCATCATGCATCCTTCGTATGATATCCTCATTGCCATCTATGTTCTCCCCCACCACAAAAAAAGCAGCCGGTACATTTCTTTCCTTAAGTCCGTCAAGCAGTTCCGGTGTCGTATTTCTTCCCGGTCCGTCATCAAATGTTATGGCCACTGTTTTTTCATAGGTGTTATTCCCCGACACAAATTCCACCCCATCATCTTCGCCTCTCTCTGCCGCAGCTACAACCGCCATGCACATAAGTCCGGCAGTTATTACCGCCGCAAGCCTTTTAGCCCACATACAAAAATACCCGCATACATATCAATTGCGTTCAATTAATATATATGCGGGCATATTTTACTTATGACGATATACGATTTCCTTGATTTCTTCTTCGTCTTCTTCGCTCAATGTATCTACTTCGATATCATCTTCGGTTATCTCCGCTGTCTCGTTTTCTTCGGTCTCAGGTGCTTCCTGCTTCGTCAGCTTATTGAATTTTGAATTCAAAATCAAATGTGATATGTAGCATATCACTCCGAATCCGCAGAACAGATAATGAAGAACTTCGCCGGTCTTGCTTATGTTGATGATACATACATAAAATCCCATATAAGCTGCCGCATCCAGTATCGATGATATCATGTAAAGTCTGAGTGCTTTATCCGATACTTCCGATATTCTTCCACTCAACACCGGTCCTATGTAATCCGCAACAGCCACCGCCGCCACTATCCATATTCCGAGTACTATCTTAAAATGCAGTGCGTCATTATTGCCAAGTATGCATTGTACGATCACATACACTACCGCAGCAATCATCATGCCATATACAATCATATCCACCGGATTTGAACCGGTCTTCTTATCATTACCAGCCATACTATTCCTTTCTGCTCCCAGGTCATCAGATACCTATTTTACAACAGGCGGGAAGATTTTTCAATATGGGGCCGGATTTTCCCGCGCGCTATATTGCAGAAATTCCTATCATTACCGCGAGAAATACCAGATTCGATATTGTGAAGATTGCGAGATATTTTCCACAGCTTCTGCCGGTTCCCGCCACATATCTGAAACTTATGAGGCTTGCCATGGAAGCAATCAGTGTGCCGAGGCCTCCGATGTTGGTTCCCACTATCAATCCCTGTATATTGTCCGTAAATCCGGACAGGAGAATTGCCGCCGGAACATTACTCATAATCTGGCTTGCTGCTGCGGATACCATTATTTCACGGCCGGTCACGATATTCTGCATCCATTCATTGAAAGCACCGATGCGTCCGATATTGCCGATAAATATAAAAAGTGCCGCGAAAGTTCCGAGGAGTGAATAATCTATTCCGGTGAAATTTTTCCTGTCAAATATTGCCATGCAGATGACAACAAGCGCAAACGGCAGAGCATAATGAATCACACGCATGACGGCAAGAAGACTTACGATAAAAAGAGCGGCATACATAATGACTGCCCGCGGTTTTACAGGTGGTCTGTTTCCCGGCATTGCATCGGATGATGCTTTATAACGGCGATTGCGGAATGCAATTATTGCAATCCATATCGCAAGCATTATAAATGCTGCAGCCGAATAGGGAAACATTAATTTAACGATATCCCATGTACCCATTCCGGATATACCGGAGAGGTAAAGGTTCTGGGGATTGCCTATCGGAGTTAACATACTTCCGAGATTCGCCGCAATTGTCTGCATCACCACTATTGTCAGTGTTACGGACTCTTTTATGCGGTCTTTCATACTATCTGCAATTATCAGTGTAAAAGGCACGAAGGTTATCAATGCCACATCATTGGTTATGAACATCGAGCTGATGAAACATATTCCGACCAGAACGACTGCTATTCCTCCGATACTATGGACTTTTGACAGGAGTGTCCGTGCTACCCGTTCAAATATTCCCATTGAGCGGAATCCGGACACAACAGCCATAAGGCAGAACAGGATTGCCAGGGTTCTGAAATCAATATAACCCGCATACCCGCTGTCCGGTCTGACTATAAACATCGAAATCACGGCTGCAAGTATTGAAATACACAGAACGGATTCCTTCTTTACAAAAGATACAATCTTACCCATCATTATACCTCTTTGACAATATGCCTGCCTTCAATGCATACCGTATCGCCTTCATTGATGTCATTATCGTACAGATAATCGTCAGGCACCCACATGATTTGCTCCCCGGTATCAGCAGAAAAAAGCGTTACCATGTCCTTGCGGACAGCACCTTCCGGCAGTCCTTCACATCCATAGTCCGGCTCATCTATTTTTATGACTTTGTATCTGTCCATCAATATGCCTCCCGTATTCTGTTGCCGATATCCCGCATACGCTTAGTAACACTCTCAGGGCCGATAATCTTTGCACCATTTCCAAGCCCTATGACCCAGCCCAGGAACTGGTCGCTCACAGCCACACTGACACTGACGATAAAATGTTCATCATCCGAAGCTCTCATATGTACATCTTTGCCGAAACGGTCAATCATAACGCCCGCAAGCGGATTGATGCACTCTATCTGCACAATTTCTTCTTCTCCGTCAAACATGGCAAAATGCTTTCTCGCATATTCCGCCATATCAATTCCGTTATATTGTTCTTTTCCTTCCCTGCGCTCATCTATTTTGCTTATGTTACGGATTTTGTCGACACGGAAGTGTTTGATTTTACCGGCTGCGGAGTCATATCCTATGAGATAATAGTTTTCATCATCCCATGAAAGCCCCCACGGAGATACCTTGTAATATGCCCCGTTGTGCTTTAGTTCCTGCTCTTTTTTAACATTCCATTGAAAATATTGGAATCTGACCTGATTATTGCCGGCAATCGCCTCATGGATTGCGTCGACCGCATAATAAATGCTCTCGTTCATGGTTTTAATGCGGCCGTGAACATATACCTGTCTGCGGAGCTTGACCGCCTCATACATGCTTGTGAGTTTCTCCAGTTTACCGATAAGTTCCTCTGACTTCTTCTGCGTTATGAATTTGGAAGACTGGACAGCGTCAACAAGAAGTTTAAGCTCCGGCACCTCAAACTCGCGACTTCCAATGGAATAATACACATTACGGTCGTGCTGTGTTTTGTTTATATCTATTCCGTATACCCCGAGTGTCTCGAAATCGTCATACAGGCTCTTGCGCTCGGCCGTGACACCGTATGCAGCAAGTGAGTTTATTATCTCCTGCATCGTGATTCCGTGATCGTCATCTGTTTTCTCCTGAAAAATTCTGATAAGATACAGAAGCTTTAACTTCTGATTTGCTCCTTTTGCCATAGTCCACCTCCCGGATAGATTATATCCAATATATTACCATATTGATTACAAAAAAACTATCCGGAAGATTTATGATGCAACTCTTTCTGAACGTGAAGGCGCACCTGACAGCGTGGCGTTATGCGACACCGGAAGTGCAATATTTCAGTATATAATACGATATTTCTCACTTTTTTGGTCGAAATCAGCAATTTGGTGTCAATTACTTGCTATATGAGATACCTAAATGTGGTAATATATGAAATTGTATATATTAGATGATACATTAAGTTCAATATATTATACCTCAAAGTATGCCGAATTGACACCAAATGCCCCAAAAAATGCAAAAAAGTGTGAATTAATGAATTTTTATCTGTTGTCAACCTTTTCCGGGTTCAGATCATGCATGGAAAGTCTCTCCCACGCTACCTTCTCCCACCGGGTTCCGGCCTTGCCGTAGTTGCAGTACGGGTCAATGGATATCCCGCCGCGCGGCAGAAATTTTCCGTGTACTTCTATATACTTCGGATCCATCTTGTAAATTAAATCCTTCATTATCACATTGACCACATCTTCATGAAAATCCCCGTGGTTTCTGAAGGAAAAAAGATATAATTTCAGTGATTTGCTCTCCACAAGCCTTTCGTCAGGCACATACGAGATTGTTATCGTGGCAAAATCCGGCTGTCCCGTTATCGGACAGAGGCTTGTAAATTCCGGACAGTTGAATTTGACAAAATAATCATTGTCCGGATGTTTGTTTCCGAATGTTTCAAGCAGCTCGCGGTCATACTCCGTCTTGTACTCCGTTCCCTGACTTCCGAGCTTGGTTAAATTTTCTTTTTCTCTCATAAATATCATCCTTTAATAACATTGTATCTGACATCATAGTCATATGTATCTATGCCCTCTTTGCGCTTTAAGAAACGCACGATGGCATATGTGAGCGGCGTGCAGATTATCTCATAACATACCTTGAAAAGATACTGGAAAAGTATCATCTGCAATACAACTTTGGTATCCATGGTTCCAAGAAATGATATCGTGACAAAAATCACCGAATCAAAACCTTCTCCCACAAGTGTCGAGAGGATCGTGCGCACCCACAATTTCCGGCCGCCCGTTCTGACCTTAAGTTTGGAGAGGATCATTGAATTGGAAAATTCTCCGAACAGATATCCCGCAAAAGAGGCAAGCGCTACTCTCGGTGTCGTACCAAGCACTGTTGCAAACGCCTCCTGGTTCTGCCAGTATTCCGGATGCGGAAGTGCTATTGTCAGCATATATACCGCTACCGCGAAGAAGCTGCATCCGAATCCCAGCCAGATAATTATTCTGGCGCGTCTGAATCCGTAAACTTCTGTAAAAATATCCCCGAAAATATATGTCACAGGGAATAATACCACTGCGGCCGGAAGTGTAATATTTGATGACACTGCCCACATCTTACCTGCTACCAGATTGGAAAGCAGAAGGCATGTAACATAGATAATACCTATGCACATAAAAGTTTTTGTAACATTTTTGTTGTCCATAAATTCCTCCTTGAAAATAAAAAAAGCTTTGCAAAACACAAAGCTATCATTCAACATATTCAATTCTTCCGGGGATCTGGTTAGAATTATGTTAAAAAATAGTCCTGGTTTTACTTAACGACAGGATGGTACAATCGAACTGTCGGCATCAATAATGCGTCCTTAATTATAACATCAGCCGCACAAATGTCAATGATTTTGTGCGGCCGATGTTACATATATTTATTCCAGCTACTTTTTGCTCCCGCCCACTCAATATATGCAAAAAAACCATTCTTGCACGGATAATGTTCTCCGTCATTTCTTAAGATTACATTGTCATTCATTTTCTGTATCAAAGCATCCTTCTCCTCATCGCTCAATGCCACGCAGACTGCATCTGTGGCAAGCATAACCTCGTCAAACTCCATCGCCTTGGATGCATAATATCCATCATCTTTAAGCGGAACATCGGTATGCATATAATGTTCGTACAATACCAGCGGGTAATCAGCCGTTTCCGACAGGTCCTTCGCTTCGGGAATTGTCTGTGTAATCGTATCAAGCATCGCATCGCCGGTATCATACAGCATAATGGTGTACGGCGACACCATATATTTAAACTGCGCATTCCTGTACAATGTAACAGTATCATCAGATACATCATATTTCATGCTCATAAATGTCTCAAACTGTTCACACCTTTGAATGACATTATCGGCAATTTCCTTCGCCTCTCCCGTGTATTCTGAGTTTTTAAGCAGTTCATACCATTTACTTTGTGTGCCATGGCAGGCAATACTGTTATAGAACTGACTCAGATAATACATTCCCCACTTCTCATTTTTTCTCTTGACCGACTTATATACTATCGTGTCCAGAATCTCCCTTCTCTCACTGTCCGATAATCCGTCATATGCTGCATCCTGTGAGAGAAGCATCTCATCAAAGTCCATTCTTCTTAACATACGTTCCACGGCGTCCGAAACTTCATCCGTATATCCAACCGTTACACCGGACTGCGTGTTACCGAATGTGTCCATATAATGCCTGTACACCGCTTCGCCATAATCAGCCCTCGCAAGAAGCTCTGCTATTTCGGCGCATCCGCCGCTCAATCTTTCAAGCACCTCATCAGGCAGCTCATTCCATTCGATTCTCTGTCCGTCCTCCGCTGCATACTCTAGCCCCACATTGTACAAGTCGCCCAGTGACTTTGTTTTGGTTTCCGTGCTCTGCGAGGAAGCAACGCAGCCCGTTGCCAGTAATGTTATCAGCAGAAAAACAGCCAATACGTTAAATTTTCTCATAAGTCCCTCCTTGTATATCTGATTATATTAAATCATACCGCACCTCCCGCGTCAACAACTGGCTGAAAACTTAACATTTTCGTAACAATTTCCCGCCGTCATCCGACTTGACTAAAAACATTCCGCTATCTATAATACTTTTTAACAGACATTTATTTACAAGAAGGTTTTCCTATATGTATCGTGACTTAACCAAAGGGAAAATATCATCAACACTTATTCTGTTTGCCCTGCCAATGATTGGCGGCAACCTTTTACAACAATTCTACAATATCGCCGACACGCTCATCGTCGGACGGGTAATCGGGCGCAACGCGCTCGCAGCGGTCGGCTCGGCATACACGCTCATGACATTTCTGACATCGGTTTTTCTGGGTCTTTCGATGGGCTCCGGCGCACTTTTTTCCATATATTACGGCCAGAATAGAAAAGACCGGCTCCGCCTTGCCATACTTCACTCGCTCGTGCTAATCATGGCTGTGACACTGTTGGTCAACATTCTGGTATTTGTATTTTTAGACCCGATACTCACATTTATGCGTGTTCCGGACAAGGTAAGACCGGATATGAAAATATATCTTGAAATAATTTTTGCGGGACTTATCGCCACATCCTTATACAATTACTGCTCATGTATGTTACGCGCACTCGGCAACTCGGTGGCACCTCTTGTATTCCTCGGAATATCGTCAGTGGTCAATATCGGACTTGATTTGCTTTTTATCGCCGTATTCAGGATGGGTGTCAAAGGCGCTGCGGCCGCAACGGTAATTGCACAGTACATATCGGCTGTTGGTATATTATTATACACTGTTATAAAATGCCGGGAGTTCCTTCCGGGACGGGACGACAGGCATTATAATCCGGGAATTCTCAAAGAAATAACGAAAATGTCATCACTCACCTGCATCCAGCAGTCGGTCATGAATTTCGGCATACTCATGGTGCAGGGACTTGTAAACAGCTTCGGGCCGGTAACGATGGCAGCTTTTGCCGCCGCAGTCAAAATTGACACGTTTGCGTACCTGCCGGTACAGGATTTCGGCAACGCATTTTCGACCTTTGTGGCGCAGAATTACGGCGCCGGACAGCATGAAAGGATCAAACGCGGAACCAAAGAAGCCTTCGGCCTTTCGATGGTATTCTGTATCGTTATTTCCGCGGTTGTATTTATTTTTGCAAGACAGCTTATGGGAATATTTGTGAAAGCGGATGAGATTGACGTAATCGCATCCGGCGTAAGGTATCTGAGAATAGAAGGAGCCTTCTATATAGGTATCGGCTGGCTTTTCCTGTTGTACGGATATTTCAGGGCTATCAAAAAAGCCGGCATGTCAGTTGTACTCACAGTCATATCGCTCGGCATGCGCGTCCTTCTCGCCTATGTTTTGGCATATTTTATAGGCGAGACAGGCATCTGGATGTCGATTCCGATTGGCTGGGTACTTGCTGACATTACCGGCATTATATGCATCGGCGCCATCCGCCCTGACGGTAGCGGAAATAAGATATCATAAATCCTATCGTCCAGCCAACTCCGCTGGCCCACATGATGACGTAGCCCTTCGTGATATCCGCCAGAATGTATACAAGTACAACCCTGAAAACAAGATTGATAAGACTTTGCGCTAGGAACCATTTTTTGTCTCCGGCGCCCCTTAGGATTGCCGCCGTGACATTCATCATTCCCATCATAAAATACTGTAACGAGATAATGGACAGATATTCTTTTCCGACATGAATCGCAGCAGCTCCGTCATCCGCATCCATAAAAAGTCCTATAACGCTCTCGGAGCCGAAATGCAGCCATATTCCGAGTGCGACACCGATTACTGCCGCCATTATAAGTCCGGTCCTGTATCCCTTCTTAACACGTTCGAACTGACCCGCTCCAATATTCTGGGCGGTGAATGTGGACACCGCATTACCGACATTTACCATCGGAACGATTACAAGATTATCGATTTTGATTGCCGCCGTATATCCGGCTAAGAAATCCGAACCGAAACGGTTGACAACCGACTGTATGAGCAGAAGGCCGATTGATACGATGGACTGCTGTATGACCGTAGGAATCGCCATGCTTACCATTTTCTTCAAAAGTCCCGGACTGAATCTGTCATAACGTTCGCATTGCATTCCGCGAATCTTATGTATCAATACAATAAATGATATTATTGCCGAAACAGCCTGCGCTATAAGCGTCGCCCATGCCGCACCGGCTACACCCCATTCGAATTTCCACACGAACAGAATATCAAGCCCTATGTTAAGCACCGAAGAGAAAATAAGGAACACAAGCGGTTTTGCCGAATCACCGAGCGCATTGAACACCGCGTTGAATGCGTTGTACATGAAAAGGAAAGCGAAACCAAGAAAATATATTTTAAGATATTTATCTGCTTCTTCGTATACATCCGACGGTGTGTGCATCCACTTAAGAATATTGCCGGAAAGCATGAATCCTATCGTGCTCAGTATAAGACTGAACGCAAATATGGCAATGAGTGCCGTGGAAATAGAACTCTTGACATCTTTCATACGGCCGGCGCCGAACAACTGCGATATGATAACCGAGCATCCTATACCGGTTCCTATCGCAACCATTACAAAAAGAGTGGTGATTGAGTTGGAAGCACCTACGGCCGCGAGCGCATCCGGGCCTAAGAATTTACCGACAATCACCGAGTCGGCAATATTATAAAACTGCTGGAACAGATTGCCGAGAATCATCGGAATGGCAAAAATTATCAGTTCTTTGGCGGGATTACCGCTTATCATGCTCCCCTTTACGGATTTGTTATTCATGAGGCTGCCTCCTTTTTGTCTTTTTCTTTAATATACCACCACTTGAATATGGCACTTCCTATTATTATGATATAACCTATTACACTAAATATGTCAGGCATCTGACCTAAGAATATGAATCCCAACAATGCCGCAAAAATAACCTGCGTATAGTCAAATACCGAAATCTCCTTCGCCGGTGCTTTGGTATATGCCTTGGTGATTGAAAGCTGTCCGCCGGCTGCCGATGCCCCTGCAAGCAGCAGGAATATGAGCTGTATGGCACTCATCGGCTCATACTCTATTATCATAAAAGGCAATGTCACAATACATGAAAATACCGAGAAAAACATGACTATAACCGGGCCTCTCTCACCGCTCTGGCCTAATTTTCTGACAAAAGTATACGCAACACCCGCGCCGAATCCGCCGCATACCCCGATGAGGGCATATACAAACTGCATATTCATGGACGGCTTAACAACAAAAACCGCTCCGGCAAATGCCGCCGCAACGCATATCCACTCGATTATGTTTGCTTTTTCTTTGAGTATAAAATAAGACATTATAATTGCAAAGAAAGGTGACAGCTTGTTAAGTATATTGGCGTCCGCTATGTTGAGCCTGTCGACCGCATAGAAATTACATATGAGTCCGACGGTTCCAAAGAAGCTTCTTAAGAAAAGTCCCGGAATACTCTGCTTATGAATCCTGAGCTTCTCTTCGCTTCTAAGAAGCATGACCACTGATATAACCGCTGCCACCGCATTTCTGAAAAAAGCTTTCTGCATTGTCGGCAGGTCGCCGGCAAGCCTTACGAAAAACGACATTAAGGCGAAAAAGAATCCCGCCAGTATGATAAATAAAATTCCCTGATGTTTCTTTACTGACATAAAACTAATCTCCGTTCTGACTTCAATTAGCTATTATACCACAAAAGAATCAAAACTCAATCTACAATTCAGCCACCGTTTCACTAAGCGGTTTTCTGTCCGAATGCTGTGGTATCGGCTCGTTAATATATAATTCTGTTTGTCAACATAAAAAAAGCACAGTCAATGAATTTATCATTCACTGACTGTGCCATATAAATCGCATATATAAATTTATGCTTCCTGCTTCTTAGCGGTAAACAGTTTTCTAAGGCATCCGACTGCCACGCATATTCCGAGTACCATAAGCAGAGCCGCGATAATCAGCTGGAGACCTTCCGAAAGGAACGTCGCGCTGTGCGCCGCAATTGCCCGAACGAGTGCGATTGTTTTCTGGACAAGTGCCGTAAATGTTACGGCGAGCATCGCAAACATCGGAACGTAAAGTGTCCATCCTGTTCTGCCTGTCGTCTTAAGGAATACGGAAAGTGTTATAAGTACAAGCGCCGCGAGGAGCTGGTTAGCCGAACCGAATAACGGCCAGACCTTGCTGTAGCCGCCCATTGCAAGCAGATAACCTATTACGAGGGTGATTACCGTTGCAAAATATTTATTCGTAAGGACTTTGACAAGAGGATTCTTTGAATCTCCGGCAAAAATCTCCTGAAATGACATTCTTCCGATTCGCGCCACGGAATCAAGTGATGTAAGGGCAAGTGCCGATACACACATCGTCATGAATACAGTGGCGATAGTATTGCTTACGCCGAGCTTCTCAAGGAATCCGGCAACACCCGATGAGAAAATCGCAAAAGGTGTTCCGTCAGGCTTCGTGCCGTTTACGGCAACCGAACCTACAACAACAAGTGCCACGATGCCGAGCAATGACTCAAAAAGCATCGCACCGAAGCCGATAAACGGCATATCCTTCTCGTTGCTTACGGTCTTTGAAGATGTTCCTGATGACACAAGGCTGTGGAAGCCCGAAACGGCACCGCACGCTATTGTTACAAACAGTGTCGGGAACAGATATGAATCATTAACCTTAAAACCGTTAAACGCATTAAGATTCATTGACGGATGAGCCACTAACACACCGATTACCGCGCCGCCTATCATGCCGAGCAGCATGAAAGTAGTCAGATAATCCCTTGGCTGCATCATCAGCCACATAGGCAATATTGATGCAAAGAAAAGGTATGCCATTACGATAAATACCCATGTCTGTTTTGTCGCATATATCGGCAGATTCATGCCAAGCGCAAACATACCTATAAGAAGTGCGACTGCAATTATCGCTTTCATCCATTCTTTTAACTTGTCTCCGGTAAATTTAATTATAACACCGAGGATAATCGCAACTCCGATAAACATCATTGATATTGAGCCCGCTGATGCATTGGCAAATAACTGTTCGTCGGCAACGCCGTCGCCGAGGCCTTTTGCATTAAAAGTTCCGGCAACCATGTCGGTAAATGCCGCTATAACAAGAAGTGTGAACAGCCAGCAGAAAATCATAAAAAGTTTCCGGCCTATCTTGCCTATGTATTTCTCAACGATCATTCCTATTGATTTGCCTTCGTTCTTGACGGAAGCATAGAGCGAACCGAAATCCTGTACAGCTCCGAAGAAAATACCTCCGACTAACAGCCAGAGAAGCACCGGAACCCAGCCAAACACGCTCGCGAGTATCGGTCCCGTAACAGGTCCTGCTCCCGCTATCGACGAGAACTGGTGCGAAAAAACAGTAAATTTGGATGACGGGACATAATCCACTCCGTCCTCCTTGGTATAAGCCGGTGTCTTTGCCTTAGGATCTATACCCCATTTGCGCGCAAGCCATCTTCCGTAGAAAATATATGCGGCTGCAAGAACCACTATACCGATCAGAATAATAACCAAGCCATTCATTGTATCTCTTTCCTTTCCCATATCAGCTATTACACAAAAGGAACCTACATCTCCGCTGCCACTTCTTCACGTTACGAAAACATACGTTCCTGTTACCAGTGCTGATATTTAACTGCTGATATACTAGCACTTATATCATATTTTGTAAAGTATGTTTCAGCAAATCTATGCTTACAGGCTTTACGAGATAACCATTCATTCCGGATTCAACCGCCTTCTCCATATCCTCTTCTGAAGAGCTTGCAGAGAGTGGAATAATCGGTATCGTGTGCGCATCTTCCCTGTCCAGATTACGGATACGTTCCGATGCCTCAAAACCGTCCATCACCGGCATCATGAGGTCCATAATTATGCAGTCAAAATCACCTCTTTCTGACTTTCGGAATGTATCAAGCGCTTCCTTTCCGTCACATGTGGTTACCGCTTTAGCACCAAGTTCCTCAACCATAAACTGTGTTATCTCACGATTCATATTATTATCATCCACAATGAGGATCTTATATCCTGCAAAATTACCGTTTTCTGCATTCTCATCAGCTACGGTATCTTCCTCATATATATCCAACGGAAATTTAACCGTAAATTCACTGCCTTCGCCCGGATTGGTCTTAACTTCTATTGTGCCCTGCATATAGTCCATAATACGTTTGCATATGGCCATGCCAAGACCCGTCCCCTTATAACTGGTGCGTGCATCTTCATAGCCCTGGGTAAAAGGTTCAAAAATATGTTCTACATATTCCCGGCTCATTCCTATGCCCGTATCGGCAACAGTTACGAAACACTCTGCCTTTTCTTCATCTGTCTTCTCATTATGCACAGAAATCGATATACTTCCGTTCTGTTTATTATATTTGATAGCATTTTCGATAATATTATACAATACCTGTCTTATATGTTTCAGACTTCCCGCAAGCTTATATGTATCGTTTCCGTAATCGGTAACAACCTGAATGTTCCTGTCATTAATCTGTTTGTCCGTCAATTCAAGTATGTTTCCGATGATATTCGCGATATCAACCGGTTCATGCGTAAGCTTCATCCTACTGCCTTCCATTTCGCTGTATTCGATAACATCATTCATGAAATTAAGAAGGCGCTGCGCCGATTCCCGCACATTGTTGCACATTCTTTTCTGGAGTTCTGCATCTTCGGGATTCTTAGATGCGATATCAACCATACCGATAATTCCGTTGATCGGTGTTCTGATATCATGTGACATATGTGATATAAATTCGCTTTTTGATCTGTCCGCCCTTTTGGCCACAACAAGGGCATCCATAAGTTCTTTATCCTGTTTCTGCTTAATCGTCATAATCTCGGTTACATCCTGATGATATCCCTTGATGCGTATTCTGTTATGTACACTGTCATATGACTTGCATCCGCCACATCTGATATACATAGTTCCCTTATCCGGATGATTATAAGGATAGCTGACTTCGCTTCTGCCTTTCGCAAGAATCTCTTCCATGTTTGAATCAATCTGTGACACAAAATTCTTATCAACATGGTCATACCACCATGCATAACAGTCTTCCGGTAATATTTCGTCATCAACTCCAAGCAGTTCGCGCATCATTGAATCGGTATACATTTTGGGCTTGACACCCTCCTCAATTACGATCATCCACATCCCTATGCCCGACCCTTTAAGAGTCTCCTCGTGGGCACTCGCCGTATTCCGCCGCATTTCTTCTTCTGTGCGCACGACTGCATCCACGTTACGGATTGCCATTATAACATTCTTCTCGCCAGGATTATGGCTTACATCCGCATATTGGATATCAAAATAGCAAAAATCCTGTTTCAGGCCCTTTGCACGATATCTTATAACATAATCTCTTTTCTCCAGAAGATGCTTCATAATGGTTTCCTCAGATGTAGCATTACAGAAATAATCCATATCCTCCTGAATCACGTATTCTGAAGCGTACCAACGCACAAGTGCTTTATAATCATTAAGACTTCTTGTCTTTTCGGCGATTTCCTTGTTATGCAGGTTTCCGGTCTGATATATTTCATACTTACCTGTATTAAAATCAATCTTATATATAGATATATAATCCGCACACAATGCTTTTAATATATCATATTGATTTTCCAGTGCTTTATTCAGCTGTCCAACCTGTTCTGCTATATTTTCTATATTACTTGACATTTAACCATCCTTTTATCGTACATACTTATACCGGTGACTTGACCAATTCCTCGAACCGGTCTCTTACATTTCTGAATACTTCCATTAGTCTGGGAGAAAAAACTCCACATTCTCCATTAACGATCATTCGGAATGCCTCGTCAGTCGAATATGCGTCTTTATAACATCTCTCGTTAACAAGCGCATCATATACGTCAGCCACCGATACTAACTGGGCAGGCAACGGTATCTCATCTCCTTTAAGTCCATCCGGATATCCACCTCCGTCATATTTCTCATGATGATGGCGTATGATATCATAGCTTATCTGTCTGGATTCAGGCTCCCATTCTATTTTCATGCTGTCAAGAATCTCACATCCCCTTATTGTGTGTGATTTCATATATTCAAACTCATCCTTGGTAAGTCTTCCAGGTTTCATAAGAATACTGTCAGGAATTGATATCTTGCCGAGGTCATGCAAAGAGCTGGCGGATACTATCATATCGATATGCTTCCGGTCCAGACCGCATTCCGGATATAATTCGGCATATTTTTCAGCAAGTATTCTTGTGTAATTCTTAACACGCTGGATATGTTCCCCGCTTTCGAGGCTTCTGTATTCAACAATCGTACCGAGCATATCTATAATATCTTCGTTACGTTTTTCAAGTTTCTGCGCCTGATATTTGAGTGTCCTGTATGCTTTATTCAGAACCTCTGTCTGCTCGGCTACCTTATCTTCAAGTCTGTTCTTATATGCAAAATGACTGACCACATTCTGTACTCTTTTCTTTACAAGAATTGAATTGAACGGTCTGGCAATGAAATCGGATACCCCGGCATCAAAACATGCTTTTTCATTCTGGACTGTATTCTCACCGCTTATTACAAGCACGGGAATCGTGGATATAAGATTCTCCTTGTTCATCCACTCCAGGAAACGGAATCCGTCCATGACAGGCATAACCAGATCAAGAAGAATGGCTGAAATTTCGTCTTTCTCGCGGTTGATCAGGTCTGTGGCGCTAAGTCCGTTCTCTGCCTCAAGCACTTCATATTCATCGCTTAGTATGTCGCTTAAAAGTTCCCTGTTTATTTCTGAATCATCTACAATCAATATTTTATTCATGGATTTCAACCTCAATTTCTATACACGGATATACTGTCTCCGTTTTTTCTTATGTTAATGTTACGAGCCGTACCGGCATCCCATCTGACTCCTTTTATGTAAACGCTGGTTCCACTGTATATGGTTCCGTTTACGACTACTTTCCCATGCCCATACATTTCTTCTGTACTGATTATCTGTTCCCTGACCTTCTTAAGTTCAGACATTTCCTTATTCTTGGTATATATGGCGTCTTCAACCTTAAGATACACCGGATTGACATTTCTTTCTTCCGGCTTCATCTTCTCCACAAATTCATCATATATGTTATTAAGCATGTGAAGTTCCCGGTCCACTGCTTTCATCCGGTCTTCGACATTTTTCAATCTCGTGGCAAAATTATTCGGTTTGCCTATACTTAATAAGGTAGCCGTACCATCCGCATCGCCTATATTATATGATTCTATTTTCCTGCCGGCATATGCATTTCCACCGGTTATCATACCGCATCTTCCCGATATGATGATATTCCTGCCCGCAACAATATTGCTGTTAAGGCAGTAATTGGCTTTTACGCTTCCGACGGCTTCAATCGTTGCATTCTCGAAAAATTTGCCCATCACATTACCGCCTGCCTTTAAAAGCCCGCGTCCTCCCGCATTGGTGCCTTCCTTCAGGATTATATCGCCGCCCGCCTCAAGCTGTGCGGACTCTATGAATCCGTCAGCAATTATGTCACCTGCTGCTTTCACAACAGTGCCTTCGCCGATGCTGTTTCGTATATATACCGAGCCGTTAAAATTAATATTTCCGGCAGTACTTGCATCTTCCTCCAATACAAGCACACTTGTGACTTCAAGCATCCCATCCTTATACACAACTCTGCCATCAATATCTGCTACATATGTCACTCCGTCAGGTGCTATGGAAAATCCATGTCCCTTGACCGGCGGTATTTCCTTTCCCGCCTTGCCGTCATATTTCTCTCCTGTCACACGGCAGCCAGGCATACCCGGTTCTGCCTTATGATATATGGCTATTTTCTGACCCTTTCTGACTATCTCGAACCACTTCACATTCTTATAATTCACAGAACCGTCTTCATTAAGCTTTGGATGTTTCCCGGCTTCACTGTCAAAAAGAAATTCATACCACCCGTCTTTACCGGCTTTCTGCTGTCTGCCTCTCGCTATGGTTATCATAGTGTCCTGCGCTCCGTTACCGGCTATATCATCAATAGCAGCTTCATCTATTCCATATGTTATACCGCAGTCTTCAAGTGCCGACATTATCTCTTCCTTAGGTATCTTCATACCTGCAGCGGATACCTGAATAAATGCTTCCATCTGCTTTCCGTCCATCAGAAGCGTAAAATCATCATACTGTTTTCCCGTTTCTTCGTTCTTATCATTGGCTTTATTGGCTTCCTGCATGAGTTTCAGCCGGTGCTTATTCATTTCCTTTGCCGTGTACATTAAACTCTTGTATTCTTCAACCGGCAGATGTTCTTCAAGTCCGAGCCTTATCTCACGCATCTGCTGCCATGAATACATCCAGTTATTGTATACCGATATATCAATTCTATGTTCAAGTCCCTTCCTCAGTTCCCTCATCTGCTGCCAGTTCATCTGTTCGTCGGTATATGTCTTCACATCCAGGTTCTTGCCGATTCCCAGCGCGATTTCCCTTATGGACGCCCCGCGCTGCGCAGGATTTATGTATGGGTCTATATCAAGAGCTTCCTCAAGTGCTGTTCTTATCTGTTTAAGCTGTTCTTCATCATAACCTGCTTTGATATATTTTCCGATATTTATGCCCTCACAGGCTGCCATCCTAAATTCCCTTAATTTGCCTGCCGGAAGATTCCCTGCGGCGGACAAATCTATTCCATGCTCAAGGCCTTCCCTTATCTGGCGCATGGTATCAAACGGTACTGAAGGGTCTGCATATTTATTAATATCTATTTTATGTTCAAGCCCCAATCTGATTTCCTCCATCTGAAACCAGTCGTATTTGTCGGACGCATAAATCCCGACCGGCAATCCTGCCATAAGTCCGAGTCTTATCTGGCGCATCTGTATGGCATAAAATTCAGGTTTAGCATATACGGATACATCCAGTCCCGCCTGAAGTCCCTCTTTAATCTCCTGCTGCTGGTCAATGCCAAAATGCGACATCTCTATATCTTTTCCCAATTGTCAATCCTCCGCTGCAAGTTTATTGATACAGTCCGTCAGCTTTATGTATTCTGCCCGTACTTTTTCAAACAGTTGTGCGCTTCCTTCTGTTTCTCTCCCTCTTAACTTCTCTGTTATCTCACATGCAGCAGCCTCATATAGCGGTGTAAAGCCGAGATTGAGGCATATACCCTTCATATTATGTGCTGCGCGGAATGCCTTCTCCCCGTCGCCTTCATCTATCCCGTCTTCCAAATCCTTAAAACTTCTGTCACTGAGAAATTTAATTGCAAATTTCTTAATTATGGCTTCATTTCCAATTCTGTCCTTAACGTCATTATAATCGAGTCCTGCCTGCTCATAACATTCCTGAACTGTCATTGATATGTCTCCTTCCGAATGTCGCTCCTCATATACTGATTGTCCGACGGACGATACAATTTGTCAACTCATTACTTTTAGCTAATTCTCGATTATGTTAGTCCAAACTAACCGTGACTGTCAACTGTATTTTTTCTCAAAAAAATCCCCGCCCGGACATAAAATAATTTATGGGGGCGGGGGATAACAAACAACAACCATATGATCGAATGTTGTTCATCTGTTCTCAATCTATTCTGCTTTATCTAATGTTTTTCAAACATGATACTAACAAATTTTCCATTGTTTACTGTAACCATTATATGATCTGTACGCATCACGCCATCAATGCATGCCTTAACACCCACTATTGTCGTACCATTCTTTTTACCAGCCTTTAAGAAAAGTCCACATTCCCAGAACGCAATATTTTCATCCTGACTAAAATATATCTCCTTCACTTCGGTATTTTCTTCGCGTGATTCCAGATACTGCAGAACAAATATTACATATGATTCACCGACATAATTATTACCCTTATAAGGTATTAAGGTTATTGGATTACGATCTAACATCTCATCAGCTTCTGCCTGTGTTCTATGCGCAACAAACGAAGCCTCTGTGTCAATGTAAGGCGTAGTTTGTTCTTCATATATTGTGGTAGGTTCAGGTATTATCTCTTCCTGAGTTGTTGGTTCTATATACGGTGTGGTAGGTTCTATGTATGGCAGCGTTGGCTCTGCATAAGGTGTGGTAGGTTCTATGTATGGCGTTGTTTCCTCTGGAGTTGTCGTTTCTACTTCGATAATTTTCTCTGGCTCAGTTGTCTCTGGTTCTTCATATGGCTTTGCATAATCCGACAACGCAAGTGTAGGAAAAACATTATATTCAAGTGCTGTATGATGTGTTGAATTATCAATTTTATTTAATGTTTCGCTTCCAATTAAGAAATAATTGTATCTGACAGGTTCTGCATCATCCCAGGTTAAATCCATTAAATAAGCATAATCACCTTCTATGTAGTAATTGAATAAGTGTTCCGGTGTTACAACGCTTTCCACATCAATATCGCACAAATTTGCAATATAATTCATAGCTCTTCCATAGCCAGCACAGACCGTTTTGCCTCCAACAATTGCAGAATATGTAGTTTGATTAAACGTTAAGTTATTATCAAAATCATAATCATAGATATTATTCTCACAGACTAGTCTCTGAATTTCATGAAGCCTATCATAATTTGTATCATACTGCAATGCGGCTTCTTTAACGCTTTCAACCTTATTTAGAAAAGTCTCAACATCGCAGTCATAAGATACAAAATAAACCCCGGTAATATCTCCATGCGAATTGTAAGAATAATTGCAAGCTGATGTAATCCAATATATATCAGGATTGGAATAGAACCAACTCCATATGGTATCAAATAATTCCTGTTCGCTCATTCGTGAAAAATTTACACCATATATATTTGCAGCGTTTGTAGGGTATGTTTTAATTCCTGCATCGATTTGGTCATACAAATGTTTCTGCTCAGCATTTAACGCAGTGTAATATCTGCTAAACTTGCCATCTGCTAATTTGGCATTTGAACTGTTTGTTTCGAAAACAGCATCCTTAGGAAGTTCTTTTACCGCAGTAATATTTTGATACAGATCACTGCAGTTTACCTCGTCGGCAAACTCATTTGACAAAACATTTGTCTCTTTATTACACTTAATAATTGCAATGACAACAAATGCACACATAGCTACTACCATTAGTTTAAATATCTTCTTCATCATTCTCACACTCCAATCCGTTTTTTAATTTATTTTTTCATAGTGTTTAAATACCAATCCCTAAATTTCGCAAATGCGCTATTGTCATTATCTCTTGTAATTCTAACGCGCTCCTCATGGGTAAGTTCAGCTAATGTTCTTCCTGTTGTGTTCCATTCCCCTTCGGGAATGAAGATAAGACTCAATTCCGACCAGTCGTCTTTACTAATAACACCCCGCTCTTCATATGTAATATGCCCTTGATGCTTTCCATAAAATATTCTAGGTTCATCTTCTCCGTCATAATACGCAAGGCACTGAACAAAGGAACACTCACGTTTCTCTTTATCTTCCATAAGTTTAAGAATTCCCTTAATTCCAATTGTACCAAGTGCAAAATTAACATAATTACCTGGGAAGCCATTAAGTTCATTAATTACAAACCCCGCATCCATTGCTATGGTTGGAGCACTTGTTTTCTCATATGCAGCTTTTACTTTCGCAACAGCTATTTCATTCAATGAACCTCTTATTTCGGGTATTTCATAGTCATATGTATCAAATACAACCTTACCATCAAAGTACTTATTGGCTGATTCAACTTTTCCTTGGTTAGATGTTACAAAAATAATTTTTCTTGTATGTATCATTTCCAATTTTGTTACCTCCTTTATATTGTCGAGTACACATTAACTGTACAATTGCTAAACATAACTTATATTAAGTATCCTCCACATTATCCTCCTGTGATATTTTTCTTTTGTCCTTGTCTCCTTTGCCCTTTTTCTCGTTTTTCTTATGATGCTCTTTATCCAACCGCTCAAATTCGGCAATTCTTAAATCAATTATTTCATTCAGTTTCTTAAAAAATTCATCGCCGGAAACATCATTCATCATCATCTTCATTTTTTCCCGGGCAATTTTTTTGTCCATATTTCTAAAGATATAATCAAAGCAGTTGATAACTCTTGTTTCGGACCAACATCTGATCTTTTCATACGGATTCTGTGTTACATTGTCCAACAAATAACTCAACGCATTAATTGTTCGCTTTTCGTCCAATTGGTTATTTTCAACAGCAAAAAGATAGCTCATGGCTTCTATATATCCTTCTGTTTTAACAATATTCCCGTCATAGCAAAGTTCTTCTATTGCTGAAAGTCTTTTACCTATCTCACCCATCGTAAATGGTATCGGAAGCTTATCAAAAATATTTGCAAACCTAAGTCGATTTCCTATCTTATTATCAAACTCCATATAGTCGAAATCATACAACGTAAATAATAATCCCTTCCAAAGTATTTCTTTACTTACGCAATCGGTATCCAGGCAATGGACTATCTGGTCATATGTCACACCATTGAATTCGCTCGTCGCATCAAAATCCTTCTTTCTCACACAGCTTTTCCAGAATATTTTGTTTTCTGATATGCTTGTCATTATTGGTAATGCATTATTTACAAGCACTGTTTTTCTGCCATTAGACTTTAATTGCACAAGCTTACATGCATCGACGAAGAAAAGTCTCTTACCTTCTGACTGATCAATGATTAAACCTTTAATTTTAGAATACCTATGTCTTTCGCCTTCAACATACTTGATTTTAGCTATATAACCGCAACTAGTCTCTACAAACACTGTTCCCCCTGAAAGATAATATATTTTTCCATCAAGCAGACTTTCCTTCACAATTCTGACGTCCTTATAATTCTCATCCCTCCCGGGAAACGGTAAATCATCTACACACTCTTCCCGCACATATAAATGAATTTTCTCTCCTGTCCTTCTGGTATAAAAAACTCTATTTTCACATGAATAGAAATCAATCCAACTTTCATCTTTCACAAAACGGTGTTCTTTATCTACATAACTTTCAAGAACGTTTTTAATTCCTTCATATGTATTTCTGCCACACAGTTTTTTTCTCATAATATGATCACACAAATTTTCCGTTATCCATATTATAAGCTCTCTAAGATCGAACGTATCCTTCTCATGAGTTTCCGTATCAAGAAGTACAACATCGTTAGTACATCTTGAAATCACTTGTATATTGGGCAAACACATATTTCCGCTAAGGAATATTTCTATTCTCTTTGCTGTCACATTAGCAATCAATCCCAGGTCTACCATTTTTTCAAATGCAGCTATTAACTCAACTACGCTTAAACCAAAATCAGCACCTCCACCAGCATAAATTGTTCTATATGCATCCTCAATGCGGTTGCCTAAATGTTCATTCATACCTATCCTATGCCTCCTTCCCCCACACGTACCTAATCACTTCCTCAACTGTATCAGCAGGAACTACTTCAACCTTCAAGCGCTCGATTTCTTTCCTATCTACAAGACTTCTATAGCATTCGGATGGAACTATAACCTTATCAACCGAAGTACGTTCTGCCGCTATACATTTTTCGAAAACACCACCTACAGGACCAATATTTCCATATAGGTCGATGCTTCCGGTAAACGCAACATTGGGGATTGTTTTTCCCAGCATACAGGAAAGTATTGACATAACAATTGTTATACCTGCAGACGGTCCATCTTTCCTCACCGCATCAGTCATGTGAATATGAAGCTTCGGCAGTTCTTTCTGTATGTAGTTATTAACGAAGCAACACGCAACCGATACAGACTCTAAGCAAGAACCCTCCAATAAACCTGTTACAACAATATTTTTCTCTTGATAAGGGTTAATCACTGTTTCAACTGCCGTGCTCACACCAATTCCTTCTGAGGTAATTGCAAGAGCCTGCGCCATTCCAAATTTTCCTACCGAGCATGGAGGAATATCATTCAGCCCAGATGTTCTCATTTTTCCCAAGACACCCATAATAAGCTTCTTATCAATATTAACAATATCACTAAATCTGCCACTACCAGACCTTGCAATGCTCATAAGAATAAACTCAAAATCACGTTCAGCACTGCGCATGCCTGGAATAACATCGTAATAATAAGCATATAAATCAAGTGCATCATCATCAATCGTCAGCCTACCAATGCCAAACTTTTTCTTTAATTTGGGCAAGATATAATTCGCTACAATCATTTTCTTATCCTGAATCGAGTAATTACTATATTCAACAATCTCCATACGATCTTTGATTGGCAAAGGAATACAACTACTGTCATTAAAAGTAAGAACAACAAGAAAATTGTTTTTGGGAATATGACACTCTAAGTACTGATCATATATAAACTCTTCATTTGGATCCAAAAACTCATATAATGCATTAAAAAAGCCTGGCTCAGCCTTATCCACTTCATCTAATATGATCACATCCGAATAACATCCATGTCCGCTTTTAGCAAGTTCCTTGACAATCATAGAAGGGCCTGCATTATGCACGGTTTTATTTACTCCTTTAATGATTTCCGCGCCACCGGCACCACCTACATTGATTTTAATAAAGTTCCTCTGTAATGCAGCTGCGATACTAACAGCTGTGGTACTTTTACCAGTACCTGCGCTTCCATTTAAACCTATAATCATCATTTTGTTCGTGTTCTTTTCAAGTTCCTTTGAAAGAATAGCGGCTTCTATCTTTTCTCCAAAACCATTTTGAAGATAGTGTGTCTTATTTAATTCTTCAATAACTGAACCAACAACTAACGGCTTTGTTTCCCCCTTAAATATATTCGCAATGTAATGTATTACATCTCTTGCGTATTCCTTCTGGCTTTCATCGCTACCCCAATTTAGAATTTCAAATAGCTTTATTGCTCTGTTACAAATACACTTTGGGTACTCATCATAGCAAGTAAAAAACTTATGTTCTACCGCCGTTATGTCTCTCACATATGCATTACGAATCTTATCGTAATCACCAAACTCATTAAAATTTCTTATATTACTATCCGAAAATTTTCTGCCACCTTTGGTTACTGTTTTAACGATGATTGATCTAATAACATCATCCAGTTTGTTCATATCCATATTTGCGAATTTGTAGATAAGAGTCCTGCAGCACTCATCAGAAATTTTCTTTGGAAAAGCAATACCATATTCTGAGCAATATCTCGGAACTATAATTTTATTGATTGTTTCAATAATCTCGTTCTCCTCCGCATCCTGAAAATAAATGTGTCTCATATTAGCCCTCAAGGACATAGGAATGTCTTTAATATCGCTACATATCACTATTACCATCATATTAGAAAGATCCATCTCAACTTCAACAAATTGGTCAAAGAACTTTTTATTTTCTATAATCGGAACAAGAATGTTTCTTATCTCTGAATCACATAAATCATAATTTTCTATAATCAACGTTCCTCTGATTCCAGCCTCTTTGATACGCTCGTACAACAGCCCAGACCGGGCATTCTCGTATATTTTTGAAGTACCTGTAAATGCTGCTGTGTCTTTCGTGTGTATTCCTGCAAGATTAATAATCGAGTATCCTCTTCCAATAGAGGATGCAATCAATTCTGCCAACTGATTTACACCTGTATCCGGATGCCCTATAAACGCCATAATTTTGGGAGCCTTCTTTGAAATATTAGCTGCCTCCAACTCTGTATAGATTTCCTCCAATTGGTTACGATGTCCGATATGCCTCTCCCTGACTTTCTTTCTAACGACCTCCACGTCAATGAGCTTGTAGTCAGCATCTCCAACCCAATCGAAATCCAGAATATCTGCCATCTGTTTAATATAATTTCTTTTCTCAGACGGCGAAATATTGTACTTTTGCATTCTATAACGTGCCTGTTCATATGCATCACGGAACTCTTTGGGAATAACCTTCTTAACTGTATTATAATACGCATCTAATTCGTCAGGTTCCTTATATAACGTTAATTCTGACGTATCTGATTCCTGTATTTCCTGCATTTTATCAGCCAATGCCATCTTTTTCTTGCAAAGATCGTGTTGAATATCAGGACTAAATTTTTCAATATAATGCTCGAATTTAGTCTTCTCTTCTTCCGTGAATAAGTCGCTATTAGCCAAGCTTTCTTCTCTATCCGTCACATCAATACATGATCTAATAAACCATTTTTCTTTACATTTCTTGTTATCAAATGTCTTAAGTCCGGATATATAAACTGTCCTGTCTTTTAGTCCCTCAAAAAAGCCTGCTGGTTTATTTGTCAAAACCTCTTTAAATGCCCCTTCCTTACTATTGATTTGTAGTAGGGTCACGTTCTTGGATGAAGCACAAATTTTCTGAAGTTTAACCGTTTCACATAAAATCTCACGTTCGGATGTGTTTTTATTAGCTTCATTAAATGTTCTTTCCTCCATCATATAATTCGCTTCATATAAAGAGTCCTCAAATGTCATCTGTTCCTCCTTGTTATAAATATATCTGTTCATCTGTTTCAATACAATAACACGACAATTGTCCTCCGCGTTCAGGATATCCCGCACCACTGTCAATGCACATTATACTTACCTTCTCTGTAAAACGTGTTGCTACCATCGTTCAAAAGCATTGTCGGAACATGTCCCACAATAACAAACCTATCAAGCCTCTCCAATTCAAGCACATCCAATCTGTGTATATCATCGGATATAAGATAATCAAATTTATTTCTATTCACTGCATTGTTTATGGATTCTATTACATTGATGCTGTTGTCATAATTAACAACAATTGAATCTGCTACAATTCCTGAGTGTGTAACAACTGTTCTACCATATCTGGTTGTTGTTTCATAATACACCGGCAAACTCTTCAAGAAATGCAGAAGCTGAGTTTTGCTTTCTAATGTCATGCCTATAATGTCCTTAATTGTAGCTCTGCCACCAAATGCAGCATATTTTTCGACTGATAAACCGCCTTCTATGAATTCCGCGCAGAAAAACTCATGGTTACCTGCCAGTAGAATCATTTGACCGCTATCTACAAAATCTTTAATGTAGTAAAGAAGCTCTATTGAGTCACTTCCACGGTCAATAACATCACCTGCTACAATCATTGTATCCGAGTCCGGATTGTATTCTATTTTCTCTAGCATCTGCTTAAACTCATTAAATGCGCCATGAATATCTGATATTATATAATTCACAATTACATCCTCCTGAATAGGCACTTAAGGAGCATCCTTTTCCACCCCTCCACCAGGAATAATCTTATATGTCCGCTTTTCGTTAGTAACCATTTTGGTTCTAATAGCCAACTCAAGATCTATTCCCATTAGTTCCGCAATTCCCATCAGATAGATTGCAATATCAGCAAGCTCCATATCCAAATCTGCCTTATTCTTCCACCATGCTTCAAATGCTTCAGCCACCTCTCCATACAACAGACAGAATTCCAATCTTATATCCTTTGTATTGAATCCCTTTGATTCCTTATTTGAAACCACACGTTTCTGTAAGTCTTTAAAACTCAACCCATATATATCTTTCCCGTCAACCTCCAATATTTTACAGGCATTTTGTATATCCAAAGGATTGATCCGACATAACTTTGAATATGCTATCAACTTCTCTACCTGTTTATCCGAATCAATCATGCCCACTATAACTTTTGCCTCTGCGTCAGAAACAAGATCAATCCCATCTTCTTTCATTTTTTTCTTAAATTCTTCTAAATTCATATCCGTCACCTTCCTAATCATTATAATTTTAGATATGTTATACAACAGCTTTATGAACAGCTTCTTCCAACTCATCCCATGCGTTTTCAAATTTCCTCCACGCAGATGCTCTTGCCATCATTTCGCAGTGCTTTTCTTTCTTATCTTCTCATCCTCGTTCATACCAACGATTATTGTTCTCTTTTAAATTCTCGAATGTAACCGGTTCAAATCCATTAATATCAACTCCCGCGTTTAGTGCATGTGGTTGATACCTCTTAATGTGCCCATACACTTCCGGATCTTGAGTACCGTGAATATGACCGTGAATCAAATAGGATGATTCTGCTTCTACATATCTGCTTCCCGGCCATTCCAACATAGGATAATGGCACAATATGATTTGCTTCTTTTCAAACTTAATCATTTTCAAATAATCTACTGTTTCAAAATACTCATTCATATTCTCAACATGACGTATCCAATACCAGTCGTGATTACCTATTATCAAATGCTTTCTGCCTTTCATACGAGACAAATAATACGAAATATGATGTGGTGATCTAAAGCTTAAATCACCTAAGATATACACATCATCATTCTTTTCCACCTTGTTATTCCACTTGAAAATAAGCGTATCATCATGCTCATTAATATCTTGAAACTGTTGCCTTGAAAGCAAAACATTATTATGTCCCAAATGTAAATCTGACGTAAATAACATTGCCATTTTACACACCTTCTTTCTCTTTACTATCATCCATCAGTCATCCAAACTATAAATAGTAACAAACTGATTAATCATACTGTGGCAAACCTGCAGAACATCTGCCTGTTCTACAACAATCGCATTCATGTAAATATTAATTTTCTCATCCACATTGTATGAAAATTCCAAATACTCTGCCTTCGGAATATAAAAATAATCCGCTCGAAGCATAAGTGCTTTTAAACGATATAAGTGATAATCAAACATATCAGATTCGTTATACTCGAACGAATATGTACACTGAACAAAAGTACAGTCTTTAGTAGCTTTGAGTTCAACCTGTTCCGGATTTACCTTCACAAAATTGAACTTCATCATCATATTACGTTGGTATGCATAATCACAGTTATAAAATCCGTTAGAAAACTGTCCCTGTTTTCCGTTTCCCACAGGAAGTTCGATTTTACTTCCGTGAAGCTTCTCCATAATCATTTTATACTTTTTATCAAATGATACATATGGTTCCTTCATTAAGCTATTCTGTTTATTAAGCATACAAATTACCGGCATATCAATCCTCCTCTAGTACATATAATTTAACTCTTGTGCTTCTCGAAAAAATTCTCCAAGCTTATATATGTTATGCAACTGCTTTATGCACCGCTTCTTCCAACTCATTCCATGCGTTTTCAAATTCCCTCCGCGCATATGCTCTTGCCATCATTTCACATAACTGATGATAATAATCAGCGTCAGCATCATCTATGTAGTCAGAAAACTCTTCAAGGTATGCATCACAATATAAAAATACTTCCAACTTCTTCTCATCAGGCGATGCTTTCGTATATAAGTCCAGCAACCGATATTCATATTCATGGTAGGCTTCATGTAGTATTATAGTATACAAATCGCTCGATGAACTCGAAAGTAAAAACTCTTTATTAATATACATTGTTTTAGAAGCTTCATCGTAACCGGAAAGATAATCATCTGTTGGCATTTCTGATATAATCACTTTTATCTTGGACATTCCAAGTTTATTTACTTCACAATCTGCAAGAATCTGCGCTACATTTAATCTCTCATTTACCGAGGCATCTTTCCATAAATCTTCATAAATCAGTATTTCAAGTTCGTCCTTATATTCATCCAAATGCCTTGAATTATCGCCACGGTCAACAACGTAGTCATTATTAATAGTTGATGCCTTAATTCCCCCGTAGAAAAGCTTATTGTATATAATCGGACCTGATAAAATCAACATACACACCGTTATAATTAAACTTGTTAAGTTTGACATTCTCAAAAACCTAGATTTGAATACGCGCTTCTTAGTACATCTATTTTCAATATTAAATATATGTTGGCCCTTATATTTGGGCAACCATACACATACTGATACAATAAATGTTGTAAAAGATAATATGATGATAATTATTGTAAACCAATTCTTGTAGAACCTCCAATATGCTGTGATTATATACATCCCAAGACCTATAATAACATCCTCTATCACAGCGATTTGTGTTCGGTTCCTTTTCCATCTAGGAATCGAGAACACCAACGATATCAGTATTATTGCAAACACTAATATTAGTCTGCTCTGTATCGCCGAGAGTCTAGGGAGTGTGACAAATAACAATCTGTTCGCCAGAACCAATGCAACTATTATATAAAAAAGGTGCCATGTAATATACTCTGAACGTTTCATAGTTGACCTATCAATTACTCTTGTTTCTTTATTAATCTCTCTGTCCATAATCGACTTTCGCACTACCTTTGATTAGATTATTTGCGTCCTCCAGCTCGCATTAATAAACTCTTGATATAGGCCTGCTCTCCTCCTTTCCCATTTTATAGTTCAACAATACCAAAAACAAAGAACTCTAATCATGCTAATTATCCGCACGCTCTACTCTATTCCACCTCCTTGTAAAGTGTATCTTTTACTAAATCCATTGGTATTCCCAGTTGCTCATACATCTTAAAAAGCTCATCCTTACTCCAATTTTTTACGATACCATAGCATACCAGAATACGGATTAGGTTCTTCGCTACCTCCAACTCGTTCATTTAATCATTCTCCCTTTGTGACAAGTGAGACAGCTAGCGTCCTGCCTTATCAGCAAGGCGCACGCTGTACTTAATGATAATTTATCTTCCATTGTGTTTGGTATTACACTCGCTTCCGTGCCAGCCACATCTTCCAGTCGAAGGATCATACCATGCATGTTCATGGTTATCATGCCAATCTCCTGTATTGTTCGCAAGCGCATTGCTTTGGTTACCATAGTTGTCCGTTTTGACATTGCTGTACATGTCACGCATAACATCATAATCTGATTTGTAATTTCCTCTGTCCGTCATAATTTTGTTCCTCCTGTTTATAATATTTTATATTAATTTTACATATAGAAAGATAACTGACAACAATTAACAGCTGTCCAATCTTATCCCGAATCACAATACATTCTAATTCTGCCTAGAATTATCAATATATATGTGGTATAATATTGAATAAAATTATTGTTCATCTTGTCTATGCAAACATTATATTTTAAAATTATTTCATTTACGTTACCTAGAAATGCAGATTTGTTACTTTTTTACCAAATCATTAAGACTTGAGGAGATGTTTTTCATGTATTTATGTATAGGTGTATTATTAACTTTAATAACAAAATTTAGAAAGGGCAGCTCATATAATGCGCCCAAAAACAGAAATGATAAAAAAATATCAAACGAAGATATATGTGAAAAGCTTTTTGCATGTTGTCTTGATAAAGACGATATGTATTCTGCACAAAAAATTTCACCAATTATTAATTGTAAACCTGATTCTCATTTAAAAAGGAGAATTGTTGACTATTACAAAGATTATTGTAGAGATGATGAAACTGACGTTGGTATCCTTCATTCAGACTTTATGACGATAAGTAATGATATTCTAGATGATGTTATAAAATCCGATTACATTAAAGCCTTCATAGAATCAATACTCATAGTAATAGAAAACGATAATGACATTACTGCTGAAACTATAGTGGGAATGGATCGAGAATATACCAAAAATAACATTTTAAACAACTGGAATAAGATTGATGCTCGAGCATTTTTAGCTAATGTTCTTTATTTTTGCTATCTTAGACCCGACAACGAAAAAGGAGCAAATACACTCGAGGTGTTTAAAGATAGCAAATTTATTAATTCCAGACTAAATTCGTTGAATTATATTTCGTTTAAAAAAGATAATAATGGGAAACAAATATTAACCTATAATAAAAGCAAAGCAAACACCTCAACTGAATTACCTCAAGAGTTGACCGATACTATAGTCATTCGAGGTTCTGCTGAAAAAATACTATTTCGAGAAAAAGAATTTTCATACATTATTGATACTATACAAAGCAAAGATGTCTCCAATGTTTTTCTCCACGGAATGGGTGGTTGTGGCAAAACAAGTCTTGCTCGTATGGTATATTGCCATCTGAAAGACCAATATGATTGTTGTGGATGGATTAATTACTCTGGTAATATCAAGCAGAGTATGATATCCTGCATCTCTATTGATTATAATGATGATACCGTAATCGAAAATGACGTCTCAAAAAAATGGGAAACATTAAAGAAAGTTCTAAAGAATAACACTCAATCAAAATTACTAGTTATAGACAATGTTGATAATATAGACAGTATTGAACAGTACCCTATGCAAGACAAAGAACTGATAAAAATGGCATCTTGGCATAATATGACCATTATTATTACTTCCAGACTTTCAGGATTACCAGGATATGATACATCTTTTGAAATAGAAAACTTAGGCGATGCCAACAACAGCAAAAATTGCATTGAGTTATTCTACCACTACAATCCTAGGGCATCCCGTTATCGCGCGGTTAATGAAGAAACTGTAAGTAATCTGTGTTTTCTTGCGGGATATAATACAATGATTATAGAGTTACTTGCAAAAGGAAGTTTATATTACTCTCACAAACTAGACAAATATTATCAAAAACTATTAACTAACAACTTTAGTTGTGCAGATGACACATTTGTAGAAACTGACCACGATTTTACAATTTTAAGAACTGATAACACAAACAACAATTATTATGATATTGGCAATGAGACAGTTGCCAGCCAATTATTTAAACTCTTTAATCTAAAAACAAGAAAACCAATGCAACAACTGATATTGTGGGATTTTCACTGTTTACGTGAGAATGAGAGAGTTTCTATTGATGAATTATACAATTGGATGGGTTTTTCCCTTAAGGATATAGCTCCGCTTGTTAGAGAAGGATGGATTACGCAACAAGATGACTATTTTTTTATTCATCCCTTAGTAAATCAGGCTATCTCCTGCTCGCATGAGACAAGCAAAACATATTGGGACATTAAAAAAATAATGATAAATGACGGAAAATGTTCCGATGAATTCATCTCTGCAATCACTAAAAATACATTTTTTCATGATTCGGACAGTATCGAACTTTCATTAAGGAAGCTTCTTTTTGTTGACTGTCTCACTTACAATGGCGATTACTTATCTTCAAACATTTGGATAAATATTGCAGATTATGCAAGAAGACGTGGCGATGTAAACTTAGGAATTTACTACTATAAGAAGGCACATAATCATTATTCATCTTTGGTTTCCACAAATGCTAATATCGACATAAAACAGTATTGGAAATGCACGTATTTTTATAGTTATATGCTTTCTTATACAAAATCCGGATATACAGAAGCAGAAAACTTACTTAAAAAATCTCTTGAAATAGCTGAGCATATTATCCAAGAAAAAGGGGATACAGATGATAATATTCTTATTTTAGCAACAAGTTTAGACTATTTAGGATACATATTAAGTAATTCTCTAAACAATGATATTATAAGAATAACATTAGCCGACACCTATCTTAAAGAAGCAGTAATGTTACGTCAAATATTATGCTCAGCACATCCTGAACATTACCGCTTAATGCATGATTACGCATGGAGTCTTGACAACTTAGGAGCATTCTATACAAAAATAGATGTGCGAAATATTAATTTTGATACAAAACAAGAATCAAATGGTATAATACACCTTACTGAAGAAGAAATCGTGCAAAACAAAAGACACACAGAGGCTTTATTAAAAGAAGCTTTAGAAATAAGGTTAGCTTTATCAAAAGCAAGAGGCGATGAATGCTCTACAGAAGTTGCATGGACGTACTTTAATTTAGCAGAATTGATATATAATAATTTGGTTGATGATTCTAATAGTAATGACATTAATAGATTTTTAAATATTGCATTAAGGCAAAACAAATTACAAAACGCGGAAACGTACATTAATAAAGCATTAGATATATATCATAGACTCGACCAACGGTACCCTGGTCAACATATGAGCTCAGAGGCACGGACTACTGCATTATATGGCAAATTATTAATATTAGGTACAGAACGTTACGCCGAAGCCCTTACGCACCTTGATAAAGCAATGCAGTTATATAAAACTTTAGATAATGAAACTTCTGGAATATATAAGGAGGAACTACGCGTATTACATATGATTTATCATAATTTGAGAACCTAATCATCTATGCATATAAACTAACTGGCATCAAAGAAGCCATTGCTACAGCTTGCCATAAAACAGAGTATCAACATTGTATAGTTTATCAAATTAGAAATACCATGAAACACGTTGCTGACTAAGATCGTAGACCGTTTTGTGTTGATTTAAAAGGCATCTATCAGGTTCCAATCAAAGAAAAAAACGCTGTGTGTTTTGGAGCGGATTACTGAAAAATGGAGTGGAAAGCGTCCAAATTACATAAAGTGTTGGAAACAAAACTTGTATGGATGCTATTTCGCCACTCTCCAAGTTTTCTGCAGAGGTGAGAAAAGGCATCTTGAATGTTATCTACCACAAGCTTAACCGTCAGAGATGTGCTTTCCCTAGCGATACTGCATTATTAATGCTCTGTACCTGTCCACTTTTGAAGCAACCAAGAAATAGACGATACCACTTCAAAACTTTGGGCAGGTTTATAAAGAACGGTGTATCATGTACGAAGGCCGACTACACGCATAGTAACTTATAAAGCTTGTTTTATAGGCGGAAATTTTCGTCTGATTATGACATATTCGAATCACCACTGTCATATAAGGCAATATCTGAAGGCTCTCAAATGAGCCTCCAGTCTGGTCATTACCATAGAAGAAAGCGCTTACAGAGTTTTATTCACACACTCTTTTTTGTCCTCACAAACACAATAATTCCAAAGTGCTTAATGATATTGAAATTCTACAAGGAGCTTCCAACATACTCGGGAAATAGTGGCATAATCTTCCTCGATCACAAAACAATCCTGAACCTAGCAAACGACAAAGCCTCTAACTGTTCGTGAGTTCTTCGTCATCAGTGATTAACCCACATAGGTTTTGAGGTTTACCAAACCATTGAGGCGCTCCCGTAAAGCAGAACAAATCAAACAGCACATCTTCTTTGAATCTCTTTGTTTTATTGGATTGTGTAATCTTATCGTCACAAAAGTCGTTAAGAAATTACTAGAAATTTAATCAATCTCCAATAAAACAAGTATTCCATGCATTCTCACACCCACAATCTGCTGGACAGTATGTTCCACAACCATATGAGTCATTTGTTTTTTCCTTTGGGAAGTTAATTACTTCTATTCTTGTTTCAGTTTCCATACTTTTTTCTCCTTTCATAATACTTTAAATAAACATTAACATCAGTAATGAGACGTTGTTTCATCGTTTGACATGCCCGATCGCTTTTCTCAATAATACGTTCTTCCAGACACCCTCCACCACAAATCGGTAACATATTACATGCACAGCATTCCTTTTTATAATCAGCAAAAAGGAATGATATATCTACCTTATTTCTATAAAAGCCATCTCTACTATCACCGATTACATATCTAGTTTTACCTATATTATTATCACACCGATATAATGCTCCATCTGGTCCAATTGTGGCAGATTTGCATTGCATAGCTCCACATGAGAACAAGTTTTTTCTCGGCAAATCATGTAACACGCTATCAATACATCCATCGTTAATAAGACGATTCATTATCTCTGCTCTTCTTTTCTCAAATAAATATGGTGTTAATCTATTTTTTTTATCGTTTTGGCTAAAATTTCTTACTAGTTCAAAATAAATCCATATCTTTCCATTCAATTTCATATCAATTAACAAAAATCTTGCTAATGACTCAATTTCATCAACATTAGTTTCTGTAACATTGATTCTTACAATAATCTTTAATAAACCACATATTTCAACAATATTATTAACCACCTTGTAAAAGCATTCTGTGCTTACCCCTTTTGTTTCTGCATAACACTCTGCCATTCCATCAATTGTTATCTGTGCTCTTCCAATATGCAATGAATGTAGTCTTCTTGCCATTTTCTTATCTAACAACAGTCCATTACTAACTATCATAGAATTATAGATAATATTCTCTTTTGAGCAATATTCAATCAACTCTTTTGAAATATATTCGATAATATCTATCGCCAAACATGGTTCTCCACCAAACCACCGTATATGTAAACTTTGTATTAGTTTATTGTTATCTAGCTGCTTTTTTATAAACTCTAATACCTCATCTGCCACTTGTCTTGACATAACTGACTTATCATCTACCCCATTCTCAAAACAATAATGGCAGTTCATATTGCATAACAATGTTGGTGCAATAACAAATCCTACCTGTGTTGGATTCATATCAAATAAAAACGCATTTTTTTCAAATATGACTTCTTCAAACTCATCAACTTTCTCATCAACAATAATTCCCAATTTATATAGTCTATCCACTTCACTAGCTGATGCTTCTAAAATATTTGAATATAAAACTGATGATATCCAACACAATGCTTGACTCCTACTGTTAAAAACCAACAACTTATTATCCTTTTCTTTTACAATCACATTGTATTTTGACAATAAATATCCCACTATGTTAATCTCCATTTCATAATGCTATTATTTATATATCTACAAAATATACTATTCATCATAAGTTGCCAGCAAAAACAACATAATGTACGATATACAAAAACAAAATTTTTATGCATTATTATTTTCTCAATCTTTGATACAAAGAGAATCAAAGAAATAAACACTATACAAGTAGTTCCATTTCTCTAATTCCCTTAACATAAATATTCTCTATTACCATCCATGACTATCTTGCCATGAATCATTTGACCAGGAATCATGTGCCCAATCTCCACTCCAATCATGAGACCAATCTCCACTCCAGCTATTTTCACCAGACGCAATGCTCTCATTTATTAGGTTCAAAATTATTTCTTCTCCATTCATCATCTATCACCTTCTTTCCAAACATCTGCAATGTTTTATACATTATGAATCGCAAAAGACTCTGCACTATGCATTCGCATTCTTTTCACGTTATCTGCTTCTTAGTTTATTTACTTTTGCATATATATGTGGATACAAAATTTTGTAAGTATCGCAAAAAGCATGTTTTCCATCTGTCAGAATATGCCGTGCACACCCTCCGCCACAAATATTATGTATTTCACAACTATCACACTCATCGTTACTATGTGAACTTACTCTACTAATTATGTCAGTAAACTCGTTACATTTTTTTATGTATTCAAAATCGGTTTTTAATATATTACCAAGTGGTTTCTCTGACAAATCATACGAATCACAAAAGCAAATATCTCCATTTGGTCTTATGGCAAAATAATTACCGCAATTTCGTCGAAAGCTAAAAGTACACCCCTCCACCCTTATTCCAAGACATATTTTTATGACAAATTCAAATTCCCTCACATGTAGCTTAAAGTTGCCATTATAATATAACTCAAAAAAATTAATCAAAAAGAATGAAAGTGTTTCATTGGATACTGAATTCTCTCCCTTAGTATCAAAGCAATAGCAAAATCCCACATTATGTATATTGTTGGTCACAAGAAAATCATAGTATTCTTTTGAATAATCGCGATGTTGTTCAGTTATCACAGACAAGATACCATATTTACAGTTCTGCTTTGTCAACAACCTAATGTTTTCTAAAACCTTTCCTGTACAAATTGCTTTATTTCTGTGAAAATTTATATTTTCAGGACCATCAATCGATATTCCAATAGAAAAATTATTATTTTTTAAAAAAAGTGCCCATTTGTCTGATATCAAGGAACCATTTGTCTGTATACTGTTGTGAAACTTGAAATCACTATATTTTTGTTTTATTTTTTCTTCAATCTTCATTGATTTTTCAAAGTTTTCATACCCCCAAAGCAACGGTTCTCCTCCATGAAAAATAACAGTTAAATGCCTATGCCCATGTGACACATTATACTCGCATGCTTTATCTAACAATTTTTCAAAAGTATCCAATTCAAGACTTGAATGATGTTTTTCTCTTTCTAAATAGTAGCGGCAGAATTCACATTCAAAATTGCAAAAATCTACAACTTTAACTATAAGTGACACAAAATCATTCTTATTACATATGAGACAGTTCTCTTCCATTTGTTTCTCCAATTAACTTACTATACTCTTCAATTTTTTGCAATTAAACGCTATTTTTCATTATATTTTCTCAACCCGAAAATTTCTCGTTCGCTCTAATCAATCATTAAAAAATTTTTTGTTCAACATTATATCATCAATTAAATTTGTAATATTATTTGCTACATTGCTAGCCAGCTTCCACAATAATAAGACATTTCTTTTCCAATCTCCTTAAATGTACTTAGTATTATTATCTTTGATAATTCTCTGATTTTTAAATTAATTATCATCAATAATATTGCTTTTTTTAATTACCAATGTTTCTTTCTATACTTCTACAGTTTAATATATTTTAACACAACTTTATACTTTTTTCAACCTTTTCATCTTTATCTTTTCAACTTTCAAAGTTCCATGTACTTTTTTCACTTAAGCAACATACCCATATCTATATTTCCTCCGATATATGTGCTATAATCTTTCTAGGCTCATCTCGGAGGTAACATTATATGACTGCTCAAATTCAAGATTGTTGCAAATTTAATGATGAAGACTACACCATCATTGCAATGTCTGATACTGTTGAATTTAACCCAAAGAACTATGGTTTATATCCAACGATGTTATGCACTGCATGTCAGACTGGCTATTGGTGTGGTTACGAAGTAAAAAGAAATTTTCTGATTTTATCTGATTTGTATATCAACGATAAATCCGGGCGATATCCCGACATTAACGGAGTCCATGTTTCTCCGCAAGAGTATACCCTAAACAGGGTATACAAAGTTGGCATTGGTTGGTTCGACGAAAATGTGCCTAATTATATGGGACATCATAAATACCGCAATCTGAATTTGTCTTTGCATTACTCCGGGTACATTTTAATTGGAAAAGACCATATTTCAGACTGCAATTGTATTTATGACAGCAGTTTTAAGACTTCTTACAAAACACTACTCAAATTAGAATTTGATAATGATAAACTTACTAACATTACCGACTATAATGAATCTATTTGGTGAGTAAGGTATAACCCTCCTGTTATTCCCCCTTCGTTTCCGTCATCGCTGCAACCATGCGCAGCACTGCATTTGCATACTTCAGTGCAAATTTATCTGCGTCCTCCTCGCATTCAAGATTCCTGTATTCAGTGTACCCGCCCGGTTCATCCATGTTAGGATAATTTTCAAATTCATCTCTGTAGGTTCTGATTTTGGTAAATACATAGAGCTTAAGCTGGTCGGCTGTAAGTTTGTCTTCTATGTCTTTGTAATGGTCGGCGTAGGACCACTCTATCGAGTGATACAGCTCATGCATCAAGGTTATTATGCATTTCGTCTGGTCGTTGGCTATGTTGGTTGATAATTTGATAATGTTTTCGTTATGCGAATAGCTGCCATCTATTTTTTCGTCCATTTCGATGAACACAACCTGATAGATTTCTTTTGTGCCGTACATCCCGGTAATGATGTCAGCCAGCTGCTTATATGTACTCTGTTTCTCGCTTGTGCTTAGTTCGGCATATGTATCCGACGTCAGTTTTGAAGCGATTCCGATAATGTTTTCCGCGTCAACTACTCCGTCAGTTGTTGAATTTTTATTTTCGGATGCCTGAACATACCGGTCGTATTCCCGTTGCGCCCGGACTACGTTATGTATCTGGATTCCAGCAAAAATAAAGCCAACCGTTGCGACCACAGGCATTACCAGAGTGTAATATTTTAAAAGAACTTTTCTGGCAGGAATAATATGTCCTTCTTTTTTGAGCTTATGAAGGTGGCGTGCAATAATAAATACAATAAAAGCTGCTGTTACAAACATTACCGCCCTGATTATGGTTATTGCTCTGTTGCCAAACGGCATTCCGATAAGCGACACAAATCCGATTGCGCTTGCTGAAATTCCACAATGCTTTATCAGATTCTTAACCGTTCTCTCGATTCTCAGATAATCGTGGATTATGTACAATGTAATCATGACCATGACCTCAAACGCGATCAGCGCCATTCCACTGATATACCCTCCTGTTTTCCCGGTGCTGTATATATATACACGGCCGTGGCATACCCAATAAATAATCGCCAGGAAAATACTATTAGTTATTAATAACAGCCCGTTATATGTAAATTTTTCCATCTGTTTCATTTGCATTTTCTCCTTATATTTAATAAATTTTGAGAAATGGCGGAATCTCAATCTGAAACCCATCTGCAGACTTAGTATGCTTCTGATTCAGTTTATGATCAATCATAGGTGCATCTTTACCAGGCATACCGGTCGCTATAACAGTTACGACTATGCTGTCATCATCCGAAGAATCTTTTACCGTTCCCCAAATCAACTTAACTTTCGCTCCGGCAATTTCCTTGATATATGTAACCGCTTCGTTTAATTCATTCAGGTTGATCCGTCCGGATGAATTAATCATTATATTGGAAGCGCCTGTAATATCTGCGTCCAGAAGTGGAGATTTTATGGCAGCATTAACCGCATCTATAACGGAACCGCCTGCCTCTACACGCCCGATACCCAGATGTCCGATACCTTTATTAAGCATCGTGGTCCTGATGTCATTGAAATCCAGATTTATCATTCCGGTGTTAAAAATTATACCTGTTATTCCATTGATGGTATCTCTAAGCACCTGATCGGCCATCTGAAATGCATCTTCCAGATAAAAAGGCTTATCGGTTATGTCCAGCAGCTTATCATTTGGGATTATAAGCAATGTATCCACATTTTTCTTAAGACTCTCCATCCCATTTTCGGCTACCAGGGTATGAGACTCTCCATCAAAACTAAATGGCATTGTCACAACCGCCACTGTCAAAATGCCCTTATTCCGGCATATTTCCGCGATTACAGGCAGCGCACCTGTTCCGGTTCCTCCTCCCATTCCCGCAGTCAGGATTACCATATCGCAACCGGTTACGGTGTCGGTGATTTCATCTTCTGATTCTCTTGCCGCAGCTTCCCCTGTCTCAGGATCGGCGCCGGCACCATATCCACCTGTTAATTTGGTTCCTATCTGCACTATTTCCTGCGCTTTTGAGTCGGTCAGCACCTGCTCATCTGTATTTACCGCAACGTATTGGACATTCTCATGTGGTTTGCCATTCTCAAGAATACGGTTTATCGCATTATTTCCTCCGCCTCCAACACCTATAACTTTGATAGCCGGTCCCTTTCCCTGTTTATTCGTATTTAATTCTATCATTATCTCACAACCTTTCTTGCATTTTTGCGATTTCTTTTTGTATTTTAGCATTTTTGCAATATGATTTCAATATTATTTTGCATTTTTGCTTTTTTTCTTGCATTTCTGCAATAAAATGTTATAATGAAATAATTAAAAACAAGGAGTTTAACATGAATTTAGGAGAACGAATTAAACAGATTCGTAAAGCGCGTGGATTATCCGCTGAATCAATTGCCAAAGAGCTCGGAGTTTCTGTGTCCACTGTTTACAGATATGAGAATTCATCCATAGAGAAAATCCCTGTAGGCATCTTCAACAAATTGTGTACTATTTTAGATGTATCGCCTTCTGAATTAATGAACGGTAATCTTTCTAACAATGATTGTGAGCCATCACTTCCAAATGATTTTGATAATCCTCAGGACGCAATGGCATTTATATTAAAGCTCCCAACCCTTGCTGCATATGGCGGTTATAATATAGACTCAATGGATGATGAAACAATTATTAATTTTGCAAACGATTTATTGGACCAGTTAAAAATGGTCAGTTACAAATATAAATAGCAGGATAAATTATGAGTTTGATCCTTCTATCAGAAATCCAAAAACTCCCGCAGCCAACCGGCATATGGGAGTTTTGGTATTTATTATATTATTAGGAGCGATTTTATCCCCAGACTTCCTCGGCGATTTCCTTGACAAGTCTTAATTTCGCCCACTGCTCTTCTTCGGTAAGTTTGTTGCCGATTTCGCATGAGGCGAAGCCGCACTGCGGGCTGAGGCAGAGTCGGTCAAGCGGGATGTACTTAGCTGCTTCACGGATTCTCTTAATGACCGCGTCTTTATCCTCGAGTTGTGGAGACTTCGTCGTAATCAGGCCGAGTACCACAATCTTATCATCTGACACCTTCGCAAGAGGAGCAAAACCGCCGGAACGTGCATCATCATATTCAAGAAGGAGGGCGTCAACGTTCTCCCCGGCAAAAACATAATCCGCAACGGAATCATATGGACCGCTGGTGAAAAATGTTGAATGGTAATTGCCCCTGCAGATATGCGATGTTATTACCATGTCATCCGGTTTACCCTCAAGAGCAAGATTATTTATTTTGAGAAGATCTGCTTTGACATCCTCTATATCTATGCCAAGTGATTTATACCTGTGCTTCGCCGCATCACCGACTACCGCACCCCATGTGCAGTCATCAAGCTGGAGATTGCGGCATCCTGCATCATAGAACTGCCTGATTATATCGCGGTAGGCTGCTGCGATGTCCTGAATCAGGGCTTCATTATCCGGATAAAATTTTCTGGTTCCTTCAATATTGTTGGGAACGATAAACTGCTGAAAAGTCTGTGCCGGCGCCGGTATTGTGTACTTAGCCACTGTATTTTCATCCTCGAACTGCTTAAGGAACTTAAAATACTCAACAAAAGGATGCGCTTTTGCCCTAACCGGTCCAACAAGATATGTGTCATCTAATATAGCAAGTTCAGCATCAAACTGAACGCCGTTGCCGGTATTTTGGTGCTCCACGCCATCTAATCCCCACATAAAATCAAGATGCCAGAATGTCCTTCTGAACTCGCCGTCGGTGATTGCATGGAATCCGAGTTCTTTCTGCTTCGCAACCAGCTTCGTTATCTCATCATTCACGACCTTGTCATAATCTGCCTTGGAAATTTCTCCGCCGGCAAACTTTGCCTTTGCATCCTTCAATTCCTGTGGTCTTAAAAAGCTTCCGACGAAATCATATTTAAACGGTGTCTTTAATGTACTCATAAAAAATCCTCCTGTGTTTCTTATGAGTGCAGTTTATCACATAGGAATGATTAATTAAAATACATTAATTTAGGCATTTATAATAGTTTTAAACTATTGATAGCGTTAGTTTCTAGTCCTCGCTCCGGTATTCTTCCATCCGTTTCTCGGCTTCTTCACGTGTCAGGCTGCATTCTTCCATCAGACGCTGTATCGATTCTTCACGGCTGCATCCAAATTTACG